>Ga0315913_1007033_pt1 | contig 13562 bp, 8 predicted proteins | sample MpolsnodulesMG_FD_207736 | JGI IMG/M metagenome (GOLD analysis project Ga0315913, IMG submission 207736) | Medicago polymorpha root nodule microbial communities from Los Angeles, California, United States - small nodules | ecosystem: Host-associated > Plants > Roots > Nodule | place: USA... | reverse complement strand
CTCAAAATCATAAACTTCGTTTATTTGCAAATCTGGAGCACATATATCACTATTTTCTATCATGATTTGCATTGATATAACACATATTTTGCACTTAACTTTACCATACATTAGGGATTTAATTGATAATGTAAATGATAGAGATAATGCATAATATTTTTAAACCCCGACCACTACAAATAAAAATGATGTTTCTGGGGTGAGGCCTATGGTACCTCTTGATGAATAAAGGGTGATTTACCCTTCATGATAAATATGATTCAATTTTGGAACGAATGAGATGTAAATCACATTTTAAATAAAGGAGATAAAGAAGTTTGATGTTTCTAAGATAAAAATGATATTTGATTGTAAAAGTAATATAAAAAAATAGGATTTTTCATCGAAAAGGGTTAACTAGCCCCAATTCATCCGGGGGTAACATGGAAAAAAACCAGTTTTTTTTAGAGGTAAATAGAAAGATGCAAGACCTCCAATCCAAAACAATCCCGTTTCGATTTGTGAACTTGACAATATTAAATGCAAGATATATTGTTTTTTTCTAAACAACAAATTTATTCATAAGCTAGCCCAACACAAGAAGTGAAGAGGCTAGAGGAAAGACACAAGATAACAGATACATAAACACAACTAAACAGCAAAAGCCACCCAAAACAACCCCTAATACAATAGAATCACAGCAGAAAAACCTTAACCAAATCAAGTAAATTACAATTACTTAGTAGATATTAATATGTCTTGTTGCATTGATGTTTCAGAAATGTGTGGCTGGAGGGCAATCTTTGCCTCGGTACTTCCCAAGTATCTTCGAGCAGTGATTGATTTTGGGCGGTTTTGGGGGCTTTATTTTTCCGATAAGGGTTTTAACTGCGGGGGGCAAGGTAATAGCATCAGCAGAATGTTGAGGAGAAAGCATAAGAGCAGCAAGGAATACCACTAGTAAGGTTAAGAAAAAGGATTTAGCCATTTTAAGAAGTGATGTTAGTATTAGTGTTGGTGCATAATACATAGGGAGTTATCTGGTTTTATACTAGTTAGAGACTCAATGTGAGTCTATGGTCAATCAAAGTTAAAGTTTTGTATGATTTGAATCATTCAACAATGTTACACACGTAGGTTCCGTGCATTTGGAAAACTAGTTGATGATTTTCCACACAACAAGCCCATTTGGTATTATTGGCTCTATCTCTCCACTTGTTTGTGCACCATGGTTTAGCTGAAAAAACAGTGTACTGGAGGTGCAACCTGTTTTAATAACATTAATATATAGATCTTACTATTTATGCATTGAACCCTGTATGATTTATTTGTCATTTATGCTTGAATATAAAAATTCAAAACAGTGTTTTTTCTTAATAAAAGAAATTAATTTAATTTATAAAGATTTTTAAGAACATTTTTTTTTTAGAACAAGATTTTTAAGAACTTAGTGTTTACAAATAGCACTCATTAATTCTTAAGTATAGAATGATTAATTGTAAACTCATTTTAGATCCTCCATAAATGATAAAAACTCATTCTTACGATTAAAACACAAAATAGAAGAAACGCAAGATTTGTTGGCATTATATTAGTAACTTACGGTCTGTTTGGCAAATTCAGTCAGCTAGTTCATAAATTATAAGTCTCGGAGATTAAAAAATATATGTTTAACAACAATTTTTTTATCACAAGTTTATATAGCTTATTTTCTAGACGTTATTCCAAATAACGTTTGAGATTATAGTTTATTGGGCCCAAGTAAATGGGGCAAAGGTCCTTTTGACCGGTCCAGAACACAAACTTTGTTTAAAAAAACAAATTTTAGGTTTACAAATAGATAGTATTAATTAGTTTTATTGAAAAAAGTAAGAGTAATTGACAAATGGTATAATTACCAAATCGTATCATTAAAATACCAAAAGATAGTTAAATAGGAACGAAAAATTCATCTTCAAAAAACACTTAAAAAGGAACGGAGGGAGTAGTTTATAATTCCGCATTATTAAGAAATGTATGTTTCATAACTAATTTTCATCACAAGTTTTATAGCTTATTTTATTAGTTTATAGCTTATTTTTTTAGACGTTTTTCCAAATAACGTTTGAAAATATAATTTATCATTTTTATTTCATATTTACCTTTATTATTTTGTTTAAGATTTATTTTTATCCTTTATAATCTATAATAGGGGGATTTTGGGCTGGCTTTTTTGTTATTCCAATTATACCCTTAAATAAAAAAATTCTATAATAATGTTATATTGTTGGTGTTATTAAAGAGATAAAAAAAATGTGTTATATTATTGTTGTGATTGAGAAATAAAAATATGGTTTGTTAAGTTTCTTACATTTGAAAGTCACATATATCTATACTTATAATTTTAATCTATATCAAAAAATATATATAAAATATCGTTTGTAATTTACACGCATAATTTCTATAAAATATCGTAGATAATCTATACACGTTATCGCAAGGATTGGTTGTTGTAATTTTATTCTGCTTCTTTATGCACTTATTTATTAATATATCTCATTTTGACTTGTTAAAAAAAAATTAAGTTAAGGGATCGGATGATCTAATAAATCATTGATTTTCCATAGAAGAATTCCTTATATTTGCTAATACCTAATATCGAGTAAGAAAAAACTATATTTGATTTCAAGTCGACTAATTTAAAATTTAACTACGTATATTGAAGAAGTTCCAAGGTTGAACGGTAAAAAACAAGTTGATATCATTAATATTGATGTATATGGAATGATAGTTACCTATCAATGCTACAAAACTTAGATCGCACATGGATCCAATCAAGCACTATGCTGATAAGTCACTGATGAAAACAGTAAATCACTTCAACCAATGGCCATTTGAAAAAAATAATGTAATCTCTGCCTATTGATATTAGATCGATCTATAAAAGTAAATCAAATCAATATAAAGTTCTTAGACGCTGATTTTGGTTTTACTAGATAAAAATCACAGTAATATTTCACCATCCTTATCACTTCCATAAAAATAACCTTTTTACTCGTTGTTTTTAAAAAGGGTTAATAGTGTTTTACCCTGTAATATAGGTCATTTTCGGTTTTCTCCCCTGTAAAATATTTTTTTTGAAGTTCATCTTTGTAATTTGACGATTTTTTGGTTTTGGATCTTCATGGAAAATTTCACCCCCTGTAATTTGAGAAAATTTTGGTTTACCCCCTTGTTAATTTGATCAAATTTCGGTTTACCCTCCGCCATATCTTCGATTTTGTACGCTCAAAATTCATAAAGCTCCAAAACCAAAAATCTTCAAATTACAAGGACGAAATCAAAAATAATATTTTACAGAGGGTAAAACCGAAAATGACATATATTACAGAGGGGTAAATCACTATTAACCCTTTTAAAAATCACTTTGTATTGTAGCTAATTCTCCAAATGCAACATGACTTGTGAGGAATCTATCCATGTTGACTCGCGAGAACATTTGTTCTAGGTAGAGAGCTCTATAGTTTTTGTTGTCATAGAAAATGTTAAACAACCTTTTCCGTGCTAGTTTTGGCGGTTGAATCGCACTTGATGATGGTGTTGAGAATATCATTTGAGAATGTCCCATATATCCATTGTAATACAACAACATCAAGACGAAGCCACATATTGGGATTTGTATCTTAGAGAGAGGGAGTTGTTGGCTTATCAATGGGTGAAGGAGGAATTATATGATCAAAGACTTGATGAGCCCTTGCATGAATTTTGAAGAGTTCGGACCACATATTATAATGACACTTTTCAATACTGAACGCAATCTTGATGAAATTGGTGATAATTAAAATGGTGAGAGCGGGATGGATTGGTGTGGAAGGACTATGGGTTGAAATTGTGCTTTGAGTAGTAGTGTTTTTGCGGGAATGATTGGACCATGATGATGATTGAAGGAGAAGAGGAGTGGCGGCGCTGTATTAGTTTTATAAGAGAAGGATCGGTACCAAAAGCTTACTGATACCATGTAAGGATTATAATACGAGAATTATTAGTCATGTGTCATTTGCATCGAGACAAAGTAATGCTAATTAACTAAGAGCAAATATTCACTTTAGTCTCTGACTCTGCAACTTGTTGTCACAAAGATTTTTTTGATTAAGGATTAAATACAAAGTAGTCTCTAAATCTGAACTTCTGCTATCACTTTAATCCTTGGCGTTAAAAACTTATGTTAACTGCTGAGATGCAAATGTTTTGTGCTGACAAGGCATGTGATGTGTCCAGGGACTAAACTGAGAGTAGATAACGGTAACTTTGGTCCCTGAACCGAAAATATCAATATCCCAGATTGAATCTCAAATCTCTAAATACTGAATTATTGAATCTCAAATCCCTAAATACTGAATTTAATCCTTAAATCCCTAAATCTTTAATTTCTCAAATTCCTAAATATCATCTAATTACCTCTTTTGTTGAGAATCAAAGGATCGTTTGCTATGGCAGTGTTGGATATCTTCCTCCTGATGCTTACTTGCTTATGTTATGTCACTTGTTGTGAAAGAACATTTGCGAGGCAAACAAAGCTCTCGGACAAAGGGTAAAAATTAAAATTTACAAAGGTTATTTTTTTTACTCATCAAACTATTGTGAATAATCCATATTATGATAATTTATGAAGTAAAAACTTGGTTAAGATTTAAAATAAGAGTTAATTACCAAATTAAGAACCGTATATACATAAGTATTGGAATTTGAGGGGTTGGTTAATGATAGTAATTTGTGATGGTTTTGTTTCAGATGGAAGGGTATCAAATAAATTCACTCCAACTGAATCTGAGTGCTGAAGATATTTTTGACATAAAATTTTGTTTAAGCTTATGCAGATATCAGGCTGATCCAGGATCAGTGGTGGTGACAGCAGTTTTTTCTTACAAGTTTTCATAAATCTTTCCCCTTAATTTTCTTTACAATTATTTGTAGCTAGGAACAGTTTATCTAGTATTTCATACATTTACTAATTAATTGGATTTTAATTTTTTTAGTTTTTGCAAAACAACAAAACATTGGGATTCTTTCAGTTTAGTCCCTGACACATCATATACCACATCAGCACAAAACATTGGGTTTCTTTCAGTTTAGTCCCTAACACATCATATACCACATCAGCACAAAACATTTGTCATGGTTAACAAAAGTTTTGAACGCCGCAGACTAAAATAATAACGGAAGTGCACATTCAGAAATTACTTTACATTTAAGATGCCCGGTTTTCATTCGATTTGTGAACTTGAATATATTATACACAAGAATATAAAACAAAGCATTTACTTGGTAGATAATATTTTCTTTTTAAACAGCAAATTTTATTCATAAGCTAACCCAACACAAGAAGTGAAGAGGCTATAGAGGAAAGACACGAGATAACAATACATCAAGACAACTGAACCAAGGCTAAAAAGCCACAACACAAAACCACCCGAACAACCCTTAATGAAATAGAATCACAGCAGAAAAACCTTAACCAAATCAAGCAAAAACACCCCTAACACGAAATGGAACCAGTTGCCATCAACACACATCAATAGACCCCTAAATAATTGAACCAAAACAATTACTTAGTAGATATTGATATGCCTTGCCGCGTTGATGTTTTAGTAATTAATGTGCAGGTGGAGGGCAATTCCTGGGTCGGTTATGCCCGTTTTTCTTCGAGCAGGGATTTAATGAGGGCTTTTGGGATGGTTTAGGACGAGGGAAAGGTACTGGTTTGGATGGACGGAAATGGGGTAAATGCCCAATGAAACCTGAAGGGAGACGTATGGCATCAACTGCAAAATGTTGAGGAACAAACATAAGAGCAGCAAGGAATACCACTAGTAAGGTTAAGAAAAGAGAATTAGCCATTTTAAGAAGCGATATTAGTATTGGACTCTTGGTGCATAATACATAAGAGAGTTAACTGGTTTTATACTAGTTAGAGACTCAATGTGAGTTTATGGTCAATCTAAGTCATTGTGTATGAATTGAATTATTCAACAATGTTACACTCATAGGTTCCATGTATTTGCTACTAGTTGATGATCAGTACCTACCTATCCTTTAATTTTCACCACAACAAGACCATTTAGTATTATTGGCTCTATCTCTCCACTTGTTTGCACACCATGGTTTAGCTGAAAAAACAGTGTACTGGAGTTGCAACGAGTTTTAATAATATTAATATATAATAGATATTACTATTTATGCACTGAACCCTGTATGATTCATTTATAAAAATTCCACATAGGTTACTTTATTTGTCATTTATGCTTGAATATAAAAATACAAAACAGTGTTTTTTCTCATTAAAAAATTTAATCAATTTATAAAGATTTTTAATAACTTAGTGTTTAATAAGTGCACTCATTAACTCTTAATTATTATAGAATGATTGTAAACTCATTTTAGATCCTCCAAAAATGAAGAAAGTGTTGTAAAAAAATACTACGAAGACCTGCAAAATAAAAACAGTGAGATAGATCTAAGTCGTGTTGAACGCACTGTCCTCAAGGATTTTCCGCATGTAGAACGCTAACCCTTCCAAGATATAACAGACCATTTCCGACAAGCCGGGGATTCAGAACTGACAAGAAATATTATGTGATAGATAGTGTAACCCACAAAGAATTGGAAGTGTGAAAGTGATACATCACTTAAAGCCAAGGTCTTTCCAGTTGTGAGCTTCAACATAACTTTGCTTTTTCCCGAAACAGCAGCAGTTCGAGAGTCACCAAGGTAAACCAGTTCTTCTCCATCCCCCACAGTAGTGTAGGAGGTGAAGGCATCTTTAGTAGCACATATATGTCGGGTAGCTCCAAAGTCTACCACCCATTTGCTCACATTAGTCACAATGTTTACTTGAGTTTATAAGTTCGTATAATTAAAAAATGTATGTTTCATAACTGTTTTTCATCACAAGTTTATAGCTTATTTTAGGGTTAATATATCATTTGGTCATTTAACTTATTTTTCGTTTTCATTTTGATCCTCTAACTATAAAGTGTCTCAATTTGGTCTCATAAGTCTTCCTCCGTTTACTAATATGGTCCTTTCTATTTGTATTTAATGTCTGATATTTTTTATAGGTAAATTCTATGGTACACCCAACATTTTGAGTGTACCGGTACACCAAAGCATTAAATTAATAATTAAATTAGTTGTTTTTTGAATAAAAAATAATTATTTTCCATCATTAAAAATTATAATAATTAAATCTTATTTACCAAAAGCGTCCATGAAATAAAATTTACTTTTTTTGAATTTTTATTGCTCATAATGAAGAATATTGATTATTTTTTATGAGAAAATGTTAAAAATTTAATATAATTCTTATAAACAATGGAATTGTGTTTTTTCTCATGAGATGGTGTTTTCTAAAATATAAATATTGACAAATAACAACTTATTTCATAAAATGATCCTTAATTTAAAAATTTATGAAGTAGGAGTATCAATACACCTCAATTTGTGAGGTGTACCGTAGAAGTTCCATTTTTTATATTGTTTCAACCATTCGATTGCAGGTGTATTATATACCACACTAAACCATCAACACCTAATTATTTTCCTTTTTTGTCATCTTCTTCCTTCAACCAACAACAACCACAACACCAGCAACACATCACAATTTCTCCAAATTCAGAAATATAATTTCTCCCAATTCAGAAGAAAAAAAAAACCAGATAAACAATTTCTCTAAATTCTCATCATCAACACATCAACAACAACAACAAAAACAACACAGAATCAACAACAATAGCAAACCAAATTCAACCTTTTTGTGCATCATTTCATCAACATCATGAATTAAAGACAGATTAATTTATTTAATAATATGGTTATTGTGCTTTCAGAACCTAATGATTCACGTTGATTAAACCAAATATAAAAAATATATCATACGCTTTACATTTTCAAGAAAAAATAACATTTATAAAAAATATATCATATTCTTTCTATTTTGCTACTGCTATCTGAAAAACAATATCTCATGGCTTTTAAATCGAAAACGAATTAGCTCAGACTAGCTGCAATTATATCCCTATTTGTAATAGCATTTTCTTTTGTAAGTAAAAGAATTGTGTCGTGACTCTCTCCAAATTCATCTTCTTCATCGTTAACGCAATGCAATAGTGCGATAGAAATTTAGGTCATTATTAATTTTTTATTTTAAATCAAAAAATTTATTTTAAAAAAGATTGAGAAAGGAAGCAGGAAGGAGGGACAGGTTAGGAAGGAGGAACATATCTAATTTTGTCATAGATGGGGAGAGAAATTGGGGTTGGGATTGAGGTTTGGATTGAGATTAGATTGGATTGGATTGAGGTTTGGATTGAAATTGGGGTTGGGATTGAAATGGAAGATGAATTTTAGTGATTATGAATGAGTTTTGTATTTTTGATTTTCTGGTTTTTTTTTCTTTCAAGATGATGAATAAAGATGAGAGTTTTATTTGGGGATGAAGAAGAACATAAGGAAGAAGATGGAGGAAAAAATAATATAAGTTACAATAGATCCTTCCATGATCCAACGGTCTCCATTTAAAAAAAAGATCAAACGATTAAAAATAAAAGATTTAATAAGGTCTATGGTGGACCACCTATAAAGTTGGTTCATTTTAGGCGTTTAAGGTTAAAAATAAACGGAGAGGATAAAAAAGGTAAACGACAGAAGACTTATGAGACCAAATTGAGACACTTTATATTAGGGGACCAAAATGAAAACGAAAAATAAGTTAAGGGACTAAATGATTTATTAAGCCCTTATTTTATTAGTTTATAACTTAGTTTTTAGACGTTATTCCAAATAACGTTTGAGATTTTTGTTTTGAGGGAAACGTTTGAGATTATAGGTTATCATTTTTATTTCATGTTTACCTTTATTATTTTGTTTAAGATTTATTTTTATCAATATATACTATATATAAAGAAAATAGAGGGATTTTGGGCTGACTTTTTCGTTATTCCAATTATACCTTTAAATTAAAAAAATTCAAATAATGTTATATTGTTGGTGCTATTAAAAAGATAAGAATTTTTGTTATATTATTGTTGTCATTAAGAATGATAAATATTGTTTGTTGAGTTTGTTACAATTAAAAGTAACATATATTTATACTTATAATTTTAATCTATATCAAAAAAATTATATAAAATATCATTTTTAATTTACACACAGAGCAGAAAGATGAACACGTGAGTGTCCGTCTTTTCGCTAGTTTATTATAAAGAAAATGTTAAATGTCCAGTTCTTTTGGTCATACTACACGAATTATTTGGTAGCTTGATGTATATGTTACTAATGTTAATTTCACTCTCACTTTAATTATGTTACTCCACATTCCCTCTGAAATTGTGTTTCTCTTATTGCCCTAAAACTTCTCTCTTGCCATCCAAATTCAAAACTCCTATATTGTATGATTCATGAAGATTTTTTTCTTCAAAACATTGCATCAAGTCTTTTCAAACACAGACAACAAGGTAAGGTATCATTCCTTCCATTTAGCATTATTTCAATCGTATTTTTTTTTCTGTAAACCATATCGTTTCAGATTATATAATATGAATCAAGTTGTTCCTGGTTTGGATTATATAATTTGAAGTGCTTGTATATATGTTGTTTTGTTATTTTTTGGATATTTGTTAATTGTATGTATATGTGATTTTGACATTTTCAAATATTAACTGCAAGGACTATGCACCTTTTGTTTGCATATGACTGCTTTTTATTTTTCAGGGCAGATGAGAAGGAAGCGCAGGTTATGAAGAATATTCTTCATACTTACGAGTTAGCTTCAGGGCAGGCCATTAGCCTTCCAAAATCATAAGTTTTCTTTAGCAGTGTTGTTCCAACACTCTTGAAGGAATTTATTACAAACATATTAGGTGTCAGAGTGGTGATGGGAACAGGCAAGTATCATGATCTTCCATCCATGGTGGGTAGAAGTAAAGAGACCACTTTCGGATTCATCAAAGATCGTATTTGGCATAAAATCAATAGTTGGAGCAGCAAGTGTTTATTAAAAGCTAGCAGAGAGGTTATGATTAGATCGGTACAACAGTCTATCCCATCTTATATATATTATGAGTGTCTTTTTACTGCCAAATAAATTGATTGATGCAATTGAAAAAATGATAAATGCTTTTTGGTGGGGTAATGGTGGTAATATGCGCAGAGGGTTACATTGGATGTCTTGGGAAAGGTTATCTGTTCATAAGAATTTTGGAGGTATGGGGTTCAAGGACTTGACATCTTTTAATGTGGCTATGTTAGTCAAACAAGGTTGGAGATTCCAAACTGATTCGTCTAGTCTTGTCTCCCGTTTATTTAAGGCTGGATATTTTCCAAATTCTGATTTCATTGGGTCTAATATTGGGTATAACCCGAGCTATGTTTGGAGGAGTATTTTTAGTGCCAAAATTGTGGTGAAACAGGGTGCGCGTTGGAGAATAGGTTCTGGTGTTAATATACCTTTTTTAGGTGCTCCTTGGCGAAAAGATGGTTTGTCTTTATCCACAACTAATCCAATTTTTGAGACTTTGATGCAGGTCTAATTAATTAAATGAGTTTATAGACCAAGAATTGAAGATGTGGAAAGCGCCCCTTATTCATAATTTGTTTGATGTGCACACTGCGCAATTAATTCTTGACACACTGCTTCAACAACTTGTAACGGAAGATAAAATGATTTGGAAAGGTGAAAAAAGTGGTAAATATTCTGTTAAAAGTGTGTATAGAATATGTGTAACTGAAATTGCAGATAACTCTCGTATGCATGTGCATGGCTGGTGGAATCTTATATGGAAGTTAAAAGTGCCTCCTAAAATCAAGAATTTTCTTTGGCGTGTGTGTCATGGTTGTTATCCAAAACGTGCTCGCCTAAGTAGTAGAGGAGTTTCTTGTCCACTTGATTGTGTGATCAATGCAATAACAATTATGAAGATAGCATCCATATTCTTATCGAGTGCCATAAAGCTTTTCAGGTATGGTGGGATGCGGATTTATGGGGCAAAATTGACAGGGTGCTGCGTCAAGACTATAATATTCATGCTCTCATATTCACAATTTTGCAAAAATCTACTTCAAGGCAATGTGAACTTATGGGCACAATTATGTGGAGTCTTTGGAAGAGCCGGAACATGAAACTATGCCAGCAACATAACGAAACCAATGTGCAGGTGTTTCAACATGCAACTCATTTACTAGAAGAATGGAGAGCAGCCCAAGACATTATGTCTCGCCGCAGCAACCAAACCACCGTACCACAAGTGCGACATATAAGACAAGAAGAAGATCATTGGAAGAAGCCGACACCTGGCAGGTATAAATGCAACATTGATGCATCCTTTTCCACTTCTCTTAATAGGGTAGGGTTGGGCATGTGCCTTAGGGATGATGATGGTGCATTTGTTCTTACAAGAACATAATGGTTTACCCTCTTTGTGATATAGATGTGCGGGAGGTTGTTGGATTGCATACAACTTTGGATTGGATCTCTAATCAACAGTTTGATAATGTCGATTTTGTACTTGATTGTAATAGAGTTGTTGATTGTGTCAATTCTAACTTAGATGATAGCAGCGAATTTGGGTGTGTTATTACTGCTTGTAAACAACTGCTAGAGAATAGATTTCAGAACTCTTATGTTGAGTTCAACATGAGGCAAGAATATAGGGTAGCTCACGAGTTAGCATATTTTTGATGATGTACCTACATGTATTTGCATATTTTTGCTAATGAAATGCAATGAATTTATTACTTAAAAAAACCATATATTTTGGTTTGGGCTTAAATAATTAGTTGGTCCTTAACTTAATTCTTTGTTTTAAAAAGGTCTAAATTAAGTGTTAAAACGTAAACTCGTCCGAGTTTACGTTTTTAGATGTCAAAATCGTGTAAACTCAGGAAGTTGACCGAGTTAACACGGCCTAAAATCGGTAAAGTCAGGTAAACTCGTTCGAGTTTGCGAGTTTACCTTTTAAAAAAATTAGCTTTTCTTTTGTGCCGGTTTTCAATTAAAAACCAATTCATTTTTAAAGTCCAGCTCAATATCACAGTGTTATGAAACTGCAACCCTTCTTTTCTTCTTCTCATAATAAATGGACATTATATCTTAACTTGTTATCTTTATCAAACAAGAACTTGTTTTACTTTTTTTTTTTGTGTGGTGGAAGAACTTGTTTTACTTGAAAAAGTGAACATCAGAATAAATGAACATTATATCTTAGAGATGTTACAGAGCTTTAGAAGGATTGAACTTTTGAAGATATTAACTTGTTTATTTTTTGGATAGTTTTATTAACGACTTTAGAAACTTGTGAAACTTGCATTTTTGGATGGTTTTATGGATGACTTAGAGACTTATGAAACTTATGATTTTGTGCGTTAATTTTTGTACATTGATGTTATGTTGGTCATAACGTTCTATTATGGTATTTTGGTATAATTTGCCTTTGTAATTAAGTCATATTTTGCACTATTGACCTATTTACAATATTATATTAGCTTATATATGTCATGCATATAATAAATTTTATTTTATATAATTTTACCTAGACAAAAAGAATTGAGGTAAACTCTCGAGTTGCAAAACCTTGCTCATAACTATAAAAATGTGCAAATTGTTCCCTAATCTAAATTGTCGTTAATTCAATCTAAATTTTCTCATTATTCATGTCGTCAAGTTCAAAATTTTGTCTTTGTGAACGTCAAGATTGAGTTTGGTATTTCTTATTACTCATGTCGGCAATTTTGAGTAGTTTTGATTAAGTAAACGTTTTGGTTGACCTCAATGACTAAAATAAGTAAATAACAAACACAATAAAGAGTGAAGGATTTAATTGGAGTTTTATCTAAGTCATGGACCAAATTGTCATCACGTTACACTTTTAAGGATAAAAATGGTTGCTTCACCAATAATATTTTCCAATATTAAATTAATGTTGTTTTCTGCCTTAGGGATGTCACCAATTTGCTATGATGGAGTTACCTTTGGTGCTGGCGGATCTTGACTTATTTTGTTGGGGGTGCCAAATATTTGAAGAATATATATTTAAGTTGTTTCATTTGTTAGACACAAATTGTTATGTGATTATAGTGGTTCTGGTGTTTCAGTTTTACCTTATGATCAACGGTTCAAGTCTTGGCAAGACATGATTTTGTGAATAAAATTAAAAAATGCAGCAAAATAATTATCTGGGGGTGAAGATCCGCCACTGAACCTTTAGACCAATTAGAATATCTTTTGAGTTCCTTATAAAGTGAAAAAGTATATTTGCAAATCTGAAGTACATATATCATGATTTCATATAACACATATATTTTGCTCTTAACATAGCCATACATTGTGAATTTAATTGATAATGTAAAAGATATTTTTGGAGGTAAATAAGAAAGATGCAAAACCACAAACCAAAAACAACCGCGTTTCGATTTGTGAACTTGACAATATTATACGCAAGATATATTGTTTTTTTCTAAACAGCAAATTTATTCATAAGCTAACCCAACACAAGAAGTGAAGAGGCTATAGAGGAAAGACACAAGTTAACAATACATAAAGACAACTAAAC
>Ga0315913_1007028_pt1 | contig 13564 bp, 10 predicted proteins | sample MpolsnodulesMG_FD_207736 | JGI IMG/M metagenome (GOLD analysis project Ga0315913, IMG submission 207736) | Medicago polymorpha root nodule microbial communities from Los Angeles, California, United States - small nodules | ecosystem: Host-associated > Plants > Roots > Nodule | place: USA... | reverse complement strand
TTCTTGTCCGATTCTTCCTTTTTTTTTTTAAAACTCAAAAATCCGGCCATGGACCAACTAATTCGAGTAGCCCAATCCCACCATCTAAATGCCGGTGCCAAATTTAAAATTAACATCGTCCAACTTTCTTTTTTATCAATCAATTTTCCTTGTAGAAATGATTTTTCATCATTTATTGATGAGCTCGTGTTATTTTCATTTGGTAGGTTCGTTATTTTCCCATGGAGGATGTTACAAAATTTTCAATTTGCATATTGTATCGTGTTGTTGCTAAATTTCCACAAGTGAACACTACAAGAAATTCGATTTCTACTTGCAAATCACTAGGAGTACTTCTTTATCTGTAGGTAAAAACGCATTGGACTTCTACCAATGCAAAAATCTGTTGTAGTTTTTTAGTTGTGGTAAACGCATTCTTCCATTTAAATTGACCATTTGTACTCGCATTTCAAACTGAAGTATCTTCTAAGGAATCAACAGATCATGCCAGTCATGGATACCAATACTACTAACAAATCACAACTTAGTGGCGAAAAATGGTATTCCAATGGAATAATTTCTTCTCAGAACCCAAGCTCTGATGCCACTTTGTTGGAAAATGATAAGGTTATAGTGATAACTTTGTGAGGAATTTAGGAGGAGAAAATATTTGAGAGAAGAACTATTTTATTACTTGATAGAATACTTTGATTCTTGTTTGCTTGCTTGATTTACAAATGACAAGCTCCCTCCATTTTATAGTCTCTAAGGGAGAGTTCTAGACACATCCTAGGGAGAGTTCTAGACACATCCTAGGATAACTCTCTACACACTTCAATAGAAAGTTATATACATTTCTCTCAACTACATACATGAGAGTTACAACCTAGTTCTACATGGCTCTAGAACTTTCTATGGGCTACACCATTTATTATCTAATTGGGCCTAACACTTGATTAGTCCAATGGACCAATCAAGTTTATTATCCAACAGAAACATACCAAAAAATAATGATATAGAACTCTTATCATCAAAACCACACTTTTTTTTATAAGGCTAAATGATATTAAACTTCAGGAGCTGCCTGAACCGCTTACAAAATTAATCCATTACAAGTCTAGAAAAAGATAGACCAACACTATCCCTATACAAAAGGTGCAAAATAAAAGTGGGAGGTGTAGTCCACCATTGGGAGGAGTGTATGGAAAGACCTTGGCCATTTTTAGCCAAAGCATCTGCAACAATATTCCCTTCTCTTAAGACATGCGAACAAGTGCATCTAAAGCTATCACCAAACTGCATACAGTTATACCATCTGGCAAGCATCCTCCAAGGAACACCAGTAGATGATTTGAAAGCTTTGATTACTCCCAAGGAATCAGTTTCCAGTAAAATGTTGGTAAGATGAAGTTGTTTAGCCTTCTCAATGGCCCCCATGCAGGAACTAAACTCAGCTTCTAGGGAAGATGCATAACCAATATTTTGGGAAAATCCACCTAAGAAATTAGCATGTGAATCTCTGAACACAAATCCAATTACACCAGATGAAGATCCTACAACCGAGCCATCACAATTAACTTTCATTATATCATCAGTAGGTGGTATCCAAGAGACATCTTACACCTGAACCACTCTTCTAGCTTGAAAGGGAATGCCAAAAAGTCTGGAAATCTTATAGTCTGACATCTCAGAAGCACCTTTAACAATGGACAGCTTGTAGCTAAGCTTCACCTCTGCAATAATGCCATGAAACAGTGCTGACATGGAGGAATGCTTGCTAGTAAAGCGTCTGGCATTTCTTTCCCGCCATGTACTCCATATGGTGTTTCTAAAGTCATTTCTTTCCCGTCTGGCATTTCTAAAGTCATTCATATTAATTTGATTAAGAAGATTGTTTTCAGCTTTCTCTATATCAAATGTAACATCTGACTCAGGTTCTTGGACTTTGAAACGTAACAGCTTGATTAGACCATCTTTTCCATATGTTTTCTCTAAGATGAGTAGAGCCTTAACCGTATAACTAACATGGTATGACAACATTGATCTCTCCAACTTTCCTCCTTCCCAGTAATGTGAAATCTCAAATTGAGTCTTTATTTAGCTGATTATGTAAAAATCATCACCAAGCACTACAATATGAAGATGGGATAAGAGAAAAGAATGAATCTTTAGAATCTTTGAAGTATATAAAGAAAAAAGCACGGGCTATTAGAATTAACAATAATTCAGTAGAATCGTGGAAATTTGATATAAGACACGTAAAACCACGTGATCCACTTATTTGCATGGAATTGGAATGTGTATTTAGGCTTTAATGTAATTTATTTGTTCATGGTACAGAACTTAGAATGTAAATTAGGCTTAAATGTAAATTTATTATGCATATTTATTTTTCCGCAGACCTTAGAATGTATTTTAGGTTTAATGTAAATCATGCATGTGTGTGTGCGCATGTGTGTATGTCTTTTATCTTCTTTGTAGCCTAGGTTAATGGTGTTTGGAGCAATCCAACGTCACCGCAAAGTGCCACGCTTTTATTTTCTTGCTCCGATAGTTGTAACTTTAATTCGATGCAAACAGACCACAAAATCACAAAAAAACATTTTTACAATAAACCTTGATTCAAAAATCAAGCGATCCTTTATTTTTAGCCTTTCATAAATCAAATTGCAATCAACTTTAATACTTTAAGTCATTTTCTTTTAATATAAAAAACACAAACAAGTACTCATTTGCTGCTTTGGCTTTCTTTCATTTTAAAACCTTTTTCAAAACTAATAAAAAATACACAACCAATCAAACGTCAATTCCTAACCCGAACTACGAGGTTTTGATCTCTCACAGGTACGTAAGCAAAGGACATTCGTCCTTCCAAACAATAAAAAATGTAGATAAAATAGGTCTCTTTTTCTTTTAATCACTTTAAATTCTTCAAAAAAAAAACAAGCAAGTTTATAGCACAAAACGTTAAATAAAATCAAGAGGTTCCCCTAGGATATATACTACGGACATAAAGGGTGCTAACACCTTCCCTTTATGTAACTAACCTCCGAACCCTAAATCTCTTCAAAGGGATAGCTCGAACTTTTTCCCCCTTTTCTAAAAAATTAAATGTTTAGTCGTGAAATAAAAAGTGAGTCAAAAGCTAATCAAATAGCCTTGATCTCCGAAAAATGACGCGGCAAAATGCTATAATCCTTTTGTCAAAATCATGATACTCCATTTTGAACCTAAAATTATTGGTGTGTGCATCATTCTCAATATAGTATACTTTATTATGAATTGATAACAATACTTTATTATGAATTGATAACAATGAATGATACTCTTCTTTCAACAAAAAAAATAAAAAAAAATAATAATACTCTTATGGCTAATAAACACAATTCGTAAAATATTTCAACTCATTGCGCTATTTTTTAAATCATTGTGAAGAAACGAAACTACCCAACGAAAATGACAAAGGCATCAACAAATAAGGGGATGGAAAAGAATTTCATTGAAGACAAGTGATAGATAAAAGGGAAAGTGGAAGAATCATACATAAAAAAAAAGGACTAAGTAGTTAACAACATCAAGAAGAAATGGAAAGATAAAGAGACCCTAGGCATCAAAATGTGGAAGATGTAATTTGCAAGAATTAGATGCCATATATAATTCTAATTGAATAACTTTGCGTTAGAATAACGCTTGTATAGATGCTTATAAACCAAATCATGGTTGCACTATGGCTACCATTTTGATGTTTTATGAGTCTTGTCTGACACAATTTAGTCATTTCTATTGTCAGATAATAGGTACCAATTGTTCATTTCTATTACTTTCTTGATATAAAAAGTAATGAAGAAGTATATTGTAGCTTTAAGAATTAGAAGAAGAAAAACAATGATTATAATCAAAGGACTAGAGGAAGTATATGTATGTAATAATATTAAACTTAAAGCACACACATTAGCATATATGTTACAAGCTTATAATACTAATTATCCTACATTCTTGGAAAATAGCCAAGATAAAAATTTATTACTCAAGTAAACAAAAGATAATCAAGATGATCTTCTAAGATAAAGCTTGTGCACATACAAATTACCATTATTGTTACCCTTAACAAATCCTCCATTGTCTATAATGCTTTGCACATTTTTTCTAAGACCATGAACATGTGGTGGTAGAAAGTCATCAAAATCTTCACTCTCTAAATCACTATGATCCCTAATCATACTAGCACAATGCGAGCATTTTGTGGGCTTCCAAATACCAGTTTTCATTACTTCATGAAACATGGAATGTAAAGCTTTAGCAGGGTGTTGAGAAGGGCCATGCACTGTAATATCCAAACCAACCTCACTTGATGGTTGAATCATTGCAATCATAGAAAGACCAATATCTATTTTATAACTAAACAAATTTCTACTACTAACAGCATAATAGTGTGCTACAGTTACCTTACAAGGCTTTTCAGCATTTCCACTCTTTCTCATTTCTTCCAACACAAGAAAACCTCTTCTGCTTCCACTCCCATAAAGATAAACACATGTTTCCATAACATAACCTGATGGATTAGTAGTGCTGTTACTCCTTTGCTTACAATTTTTAAATCCTCCATTCAATAAGAGGGGAGGTGTGGTGGAACCAAGAAAGCTTGTGTCTCTACTTACTGCAAACCAAATATTTCCATCTGAATACATTTCGTCGCCGATTTGGAAGGATATGCTATTAACTTTGCCATCTTTGCATGCAACTCGCCGAAGATCAAGTATACATTTTGAACTATCTATTGTGTAGGATGCATTCCACTTCGCTATATCGAATACTTCACCGGTGTGACCATTTATAGCCTCATGCTCTATTTTTGTCACATCAATGGTACCATAACTTCCCAATTGTTCGTGATAGCTTGGAAAATGGCCCTTAGTTAGACGATTAACACCTTGGTTGTTTCCCATGTTGATATATATGTATCCTCACAACAACCTTAGTATTTAAAATACACAACAACTCGACACAAACTTGAATTAATGAAGAACCTTTTACGATACTAGATTAGAGGTTGGAGACGTAATTTATGACTGGTCGTACATTTTGGAGGGATTATAAGGTTAATGTGAAAAAAAAGTAGATGAATGCGATTTCCTTATATCTTTATTGCATGCTTGCATTGTGTTTATATGGAAAATTTATAAATAAATATATTGATAACAATAGAATCTTTTGTTTTGTAGATCAAAGAAGCGTTATTCTAACGCAAAGTAGTTATTCAATTGTAACCAAAAAAAAAAGTAGTTATTCAATTATGATTATTGGCATATATTCTCCTCTTTTTTATGATTCTACATTATCGTCAACAAAAAAAAGTTAGAAGACAAACCAGTTCACCGAAACCAGTATCGAGGATAATTGAACCTGAAATCTTGAGAGAGTACACTTTATGGCTCAAGCCAACATCACCGGACCAACCCATGTGGGTTATATTATCGTCAATTATGACTTCTACTCATCTCACATTTTGCTGCTTAGTGTTTATTTTCTTACTAATTGATATTGTTAAGTGCTTGCTACTTTTTCTATTGATTGAATCTTCCACTTTTCTTTTTATCTCTTTTCCTCGATGAAATTCTTGTCCATCCTGCTAATTATTGATGGTCATAACGTCTTTCTTTGTACATTGACTTTTCGTCTTGAATGATGTTGTTAAGTTTGCAAATCCCTCTTTTTTTGTGGTGAAATCCCTCTATTTCAGTTAAAGTGGTGTTTAAAGTTTCTTCAAAAGGATTAACAAACAATGCTTAACATGTAAATGAAACAAATTTACTGAATTATTCTAATATGATTTGAATATCTTGAATAAGTTTTTATTCTTTGCAGCCTTCCAAACCAATTTTCGTGAGACTGCTTGGGAGAACTTATGAAAACAATTTATGGCAATTTTCATAACATAAGGTTTTGCGTTATAATTAAGCTGCAAATAATTTAACTTTATTTTATCTTTTGCTATAAAAATAGTTTATACATAAGCACTTGTAAAGATAAGGGTTTGTGTTATAAGCTGCAAATAACTTGTTTATCCAAACATGCCATAGTCTATTATCTTGTGACCAAGAAACAGAATTTGATCCTATTCTTTTATGCATTTTTACCGAATTGTAGCGAATCAGATATTTGATCTTTTAAACGTGACAATGATCCAAATAAATCTATAGATTACCTTTCTTCAAATTAAGATCATATCCTTTCCCAAAAAATTGAGATCATATATTTTATTTTAAGATCTAATTCTCCCTTCTTGATCACTCATCTGCCAATAATAGGTTACTTCTCCATTCTTTATTAAATAGTATCATTTTAGAAAATAAAACATTTTATATATTAAGTGCTATTTTTTCATTTCAATGCAGGTTTTTTCTGTCATTTTAGCCCACAAATAAATTGTTGTCCAACATTCTCGACTGAATACCTACTCCTCGTGCTCCGAAGGTTTAATCTAAGATTTTTTTGACAATTTCATCAACGGATTTCACCGTAATATTGGAACCTCTAGTGCTATTTTTGTAGTGTGTTGGGGTCTTTTCTTGGGTCTTAAGCTCGCACGCGATCAGGATAATACTTTTTGTAAAATGTGATTCTCATGTTTTTACTTATATTGTTTGGTGCATTTCAGCTCGCAATGAGGCGCTTCAGCCCCTCTCTTCGACATTCTCTGTCTGATCTATCTTCCGGATTGGAATGTCTTCTTGAAGCTTATTTATAGGGAGACTAACTCTTGTGCCGATTTCCTTGCCAACTTGGGTGGGTCACCATTGTTCTTTCTCTTAGATGATTCTTCAATCTCTTTATTCATCATTACCGCTAGTACTTCAATATGATATAACGCGGTGTAAATCCCTAGATTAGTTTCATTAGTTTGAGTTAACAGTTAAAAAAGTTGTAGTTTCTAGGTTCAAAATTAGACGAATGAGAGAAAAAAATAACTGTAAGTCCTTAACAACTGATTTCTAACTTTGATCGTTTAAAAATGCTTAACTCCTTTGATTTCTCAACCCAAATAATTGAGCAGTGTTAACTCCTTTGATTTCTAAACCAAAATCATTGAGCTACTGATTATTCATGGACCATCAGAAGGGACATATTAAAGGTATATGGAAATGTATAGGATATAGAATTAGATGCTATCTAATTAAATAAGTTGCTGAAGAATAACGCTTCCCTCTCAATTCCAATTTATTAATTATATAAGCAAATATTCCATATTTGGCATGTTTATAAATTTCCCAAATGAAGTACAAAACATTAAGACCCTTTCTAGTAGTATTGTGTGTGTGTGTGTGTGTCTTCATCACATGGGAAACAGTCTTGGTGGTGAAGAGTATAATGTAACATTTGAAAATAATGCTACCATCGACATGATATATAAAAGAAGATGATGAGAGTGACGATGATGGAGGATACAGCCAGGGATGGACTATGTCATACGCCATATGTGACTCAACTTGCACACTCTACCTCGAGAAATATGTTGACAAACACGACAAAATCAGCGAGGTATTTCTAGAACTTGAAGACGATATATGTTTTGGTGGCAGTATCCATTTGTGGGTAAAAAGAGTTCAATCCGATTTTCTTCACTTCAGCTACAAGGGTGATCAAAGCTTTCATGATGTTACGTCCTTCAAATTCAAAGAGACCTTTAATTCCCATGGTTGTATTATGACTCGGGTTTTTTGTTATGGTAGGGCAGGCAAAGGTGGCCTTATTGTTGTGGAGGGAAAGAAAAGAAGTAAAGAGGCTAAACACCTCTATACAACAACCGTGGCACACTATTATGCTATTAGTCGTGGAAATATGTTCACTCAAAATAAAATCGATATCGGTCTTTCTATGGTTGTCAATTTTAATGTGTCTAATGGTCGTATGAATTATACCGTTAAAGGTCCTGATCGACACCCTTCTGCCGCATTATTTTACATGTTTGAACAAGTTTGTAGAAGCGGGAATTGGAAGCTCACTGCATGCCCTCACTGTGCGATCGAAGCTCAAGGACAGTCGAGTGTGATCAAGCATAAAGACGACATACACAAAAATATTTTACCAACAAACATGGATGGCTTGCGGTTGTCAAACTCTACGAGCACAAAAGTAGGAAAATCAACACAATTCGTGCAAGATGTAACCACTCACCTGGTAAATAAAATAAATCAATCTCAACCATCCGCTTCTCACCAACAATCAAGAGCACAGTCACATATGACGGTAAGAAATCCTAATGTTCCACCAAGAGTGCCGAATCATGGCCTTCGGGAAAATAAGATATTAGAGTTAATTGACAACCAAGAAATAAATGGGATTGGGAATGGTAATAGAATTGGAGGAGATCAAAAGTTTAAATTTTCCATTCCATTTTATTTTGTGAAGAATCCTAGAGTATAATGTCCGAGGGCCAAAGTTTGTTGTAATTAAGTGAATCTTAGTTTTAATTTATTTTAATTTGTCTAATTATGTTTTGTCTAGTAAGTAAGAACCAAGGAGATCTAATGATCTTGTGTTCAATATGAACCCATAGAAGATGTAATAAACTTGTGTGTGCTTTCTTACTACATATAGTCAATGAACCTACTACAAATTTGGTATCTGCACCTAATGTTTCATCTGTATTAAATCTGTGATGAATCCGCTCTCTTTTAAATTCACATGATACTAGGCGCATCAGAATATAAAACAAAGATAAGCGGTGTGTGGAAAGGAAAATGCTAAAGCTCGTGAGAAAACACAGTGCGACATTTTCACGAGGTGAAAATTATGCCCACTACCTGCTGTTATTTTCCACCAAGTCCCAGAGTTTAAAATTTGACCTTCCTTCAAGAAAAGGGATACAGCACTGGTGGTGTGGAAAATATGTTCAACTAGAATTAGATGCCATCTCCTATCAAAAAAAGAAAAAGAATAACACTTATCTTACATGGAATCAAATAAAGTTGCTGAAGAATAACACTTATCTTCTCTTTTGAGTTGAGAAATTACAAGGCAATCCTTCTTCATCTCTTACTTATACATTTCCCATGTGAACACAAGAGTGCAAAACAAAAACATCTATGAGAGTTACATTTTTTAGGGAAATAAAAACAAAAAGGGAAATAGAAATGCAATCAAACGGCCCTAGCTAATAATTACATTTTTTGGGTTAGAATTAATAGGTACGAAATTTTCATTGTCGTCTAGTCGTGAATAATCTCCGTTGAGGAACATGTTGAGCATGAAAACTTATAGTTGTCTCCTCCCAACTGACTTTTCTCACCACACAATCCAATCCATTACCAGTTATTTAAGGGGTCAAAATTTTTTACTACTTGAACCAATCTGTTGTTGTTTAAAATTATTATTATTTTAGCTGAAAGAGAAAGAAACAAAGAATGAAGACGAAAAAACATAAAAAGAAGTAGCGTGGAAGATATGAACTAGAATTAGATGCAAGCTTTTTCTTTTTTAATTTATTTATATAAACTTTGCTGAAGAATTTTTTATTTTTTATTTTGAAGGAAACTTTTGTGAAGAATAACGCTTGCATATATTATCTTTTTAGAAACAGTTCAAATATTCTTCGATATGTGTCTATTTATAAGTTTCAGATGCAATCCTACCAGTCCAAACCTGAGAGGAGCAGAGTTGGCACCTATAGAATTATCCATTGATCTATATATATGTCACCTTCCATTGAATTCATATAAATGGCATAATATTTTCCTTTATATGTAATGCTCCATGCTAATTGGAATTCAAGTATCCTCTCTTATGGTCTAGTCAAGGTATGTAACCTATTATAATTTCAGGTTGTGGAGTTGTCTATTGCATTAGGAAAATATTTCATGAGACTAGAGATGGGGTGATAGATGTAATATTTTGGGAATGTGATGAGAAGAGAGATCATAGAGATGAATTTAAGTGTAGAATGAATGTTGAGAAATTGTGAGTGTCGAAATATCATTGATCATTGAATTATTTGCATGATTGTGCAAATTAAATTTACGACAAAAAAATAAAAATTAAGTTAACGTTGTTGTGAAAACATTTACATATTCAATGGGAAATAGCCAGAACATAGATGTGGGAACCAATGCTACTATGCATATAAGTAGAGAAATGGAACGGTACCAGAATTTTTATGGTCATGAACATGAAGCAGCATGTGAGTATTGGCTTGTGTCATACCACGCAGGTAAAACATTCGTTCAACTCTCATTAAATATAATATATGACGAATATGGTGACATCAAGCTCTTAAAGTTCAGTTTCGCAGCACCAAAATTAATTACATTTGTTTTGGACAGAGCTAAAAACAAAAATCAAATATTTCAGATTGATCGTCTTATTAATCAAATTGAAATCCAGGACTCTGAAAAATCCAACGGAACAAGATTTTTTAACGAGACTAAGAATCATTGGGGAGGGGTTACAAAAACGAATGTTATATACCATGGATATGAAAATGAAGGGAACCTTATTGTGGTGGAGCAGAAGAGAAAGAGAGGAGTTGAAAAGTCTGGTGCAGTGAGAGTAGCACACTATTATGCTACTAGTAGAGAAAATGTTTTTCTAAAAAAAATTGATGTCGGGCTTTCAACGGAAGTAGTTATTACTGTGTTAAACAATAATGGTTTGGATGTTTCAATGAAGGGTCCTTCTGAACACCCTTCTATGACATTGCTTCAAATGTTTCAACAAGTATCTACAACAAGAATTTGGAAGTGGAAGGCATGCCCTGATGGTGGTGTTGTAACTCAAAGAAGGCAGCACTTTTGTAAGGACAGACAACTGGTTGAGATTGAACCTGAGACTGAGACTGACACTGAGAATGATGATGAAGAAAGAAACGATCCGCAATTGCATATTCAAATTGGAGGATGTATTATTAAAAATCAAGGTGTGATTAAAGGCAATAATAATGGTAATGTGTTTGCCAAGTACTTAAATATCTTCCTGTTTGGCTCAACGAAGGAGAGGGAAGGTTTTTTAATGGAATGGATGGAAAGGAAGTTAAGAAGACAGGAAGGAGGGAATGGATTTTAACAAAGGGAAAGTCTAAAATTATATTTTTCTCAATTGTAGTATTTAAAATGATATCAAATAAAGTAACGTTTGGTTTGTTTTTCAATTGTAGCACTTTTTTTTTTATTTGTTTACGTTCTTTATATATCGAGTAGTATACCTTAGGAGTTAACCCTTAATTTTAATATTAATTAAAGATTTTCCTACTCCTTTTTTATAAAGAACAAATGTGAAATGTGGATGCTCTGGTGAGATTAGACTAACTTTAAATTGTCAATCGATATCCATTGATCTATGTATACCTTTAATCTCAAAGAATTAGCATCAACTGGGAATCAAAAGGAGGAATAAAGCTTCCCTTTCAATTCCAATCAATTAAGCAAAATAAAATATTCAATTTTTGTTATGCTTATAAATTTTGCAAATAATGAACACAGCCTTAAACTAGTTAAGACCCTTTCTAGTGTTGTACATGTGTGTGTATGTCTGTAATCACATGGGAAACAGTCTTTGTGGTGATGAGTATTGTGTAGCACTTGGAAATCATGCGAACATCGACATGATAAAAGAAGATGATGAGAGTGAAGATAATTAGAGTTTTATGCTACATAAACACAGAGAGAGAGAGAGAGAGAATTAATTTGGATAACTTTCTGTATTCTATTATTTGTTCAAAAGTCTTACAAGCACTTCTGGTAAAGGTATATATATAGAATCTAACTGCCAATGAGTTTTAAACAACTGTACAACTTATCTTAATCCAAAGCTCACTAACTTGTAGTTAGTTGAGCTTACTCTATACTATCTCTATTAGCCCCCCGCAAGCTCATCTGTGGGTTATCAACAGTGAGCTTGGTTCGAAAGTCTTCAAATTTGGAAGGAGGAAGTGCTTTGGTGAGCACATCAGCACATTGTAGATGCCCAGGAACATGAACCACTTGCAGCTGCTTGTTCAGAACCTTTTCTCTTACAAAGAAGAGATCCAATTCCATATGTTTTGTGCAGGCATGAAGCACAGGATTATGAGTAAGAGAAATTGTACTCATGTTATCACAGTGAACAAGAGGACGGGTGAAGGTGACACCCAACTCAGTGAGGAGAGACTGTATCCAAAGGAGTTCAGATGTAGCAAGGGCCAAACTGCGATACTCAGCTTCAGTGCTGGATCTGGAGATGACTGGTTGTTTCTTGGCCCACCAAGAGATGAGATTACTGCCGAGAAAAACACAGGCACCAGAGGTAGAACATCTATCATCAGGGTCAAAACCCCAATCTGCATCACAAAAGGCTTGCAACTTGATGGGAAGCTGAGGGACAGGGTGCAAGATAAGCCCAAGAGATATGGTGCCTTTGAGATAACGCATTATTCTTTTGACAGCTTGCCAATGCGCCTCAAGAGGGTGAGACATGAACTGACATACTTTGTTAACAGAGAAACATATGTCAGGTCTAGTGATTGTAGCGTATGGAAGGGCACCAACAACTGACCTATAAAGGGTTGGGTCAGAGAAGGTATCAGAACCAGCTTTGGTAAGCTTGCAGCCAGCAAACATAGGTGTAGAAAGAGGTTTAGAGTCCAGCATATTGGTTTTAGAGAGTAAATCTCTAATGTATTTACCTTGAGAGAGCAACAAACAACCATTAGATTGAGGTTTGACTTCAATCCCAAGAAAATATTCCAAGTCACCAAGTTCTTTGAGAGAGAAGACCGAATTGAGTTTAGTGACCACTTGCTGAATAAAGGCAGAATCACTGCCAGTGAGAATAATGTCGTCAACATATATGAGCATATAGACAAGAGCTGTGCTGGAGGAGTAAACAAAGAGAGATGGATCACATTTACTAGGAACAAAACCAAATTGCAGCAATGTACCCTTGAGACGATCAAACCATGCCCTTGGTGCCTGCTTGAGGCCATATCTCTATTAAAGATGAAGGAGGATGCAGCAAGGTATGAACTATGATATACGACATATGAGTCAAGATGCACACTCATTCTTGATAAAAGTGTGACTATCGTGACCGTGTCAGCAGCATATTCCTCAAAGTCATTGACGACATATGGTTTGGAAAATGGTAGTTTGAATTATACATTGAAGGGTCTTGATCGACACCCTTCTTCAGCATTGTTTTATATGTTTGAACAAGTCTATAGAAGCGGGAACTGGATTAAGCTCGCGTGATGCCCTCATTGTGCTGGTGAATCTCAGAGACAGTCCAGTGAGATCTTGCCTAAAAACAACATAAATAAAAACAGTCTACCAGAAAACATGGATTGGTTGAGGTTGGCAATCTCTACACACACAATTAGCAAAATCAACACAGTTAGTGCAAGTTGGAACAATATCAGTCTGGACCGTCTAATTTACACCAGCCGTCACGATCATCCTCTCAACAAGTTTTAGCCATAAGAGATTTAAATTTTTCACCAAGTACACCACAACATGGTCCTTGAGAAAATAAGAGATTAGAGTTGATCGACAATAAAGACACCATTGGAAATGGAAATGGTAATAGAATTGAAGGGGATCAAAAATTTAAATTTTAT
>Ga0315913_1007027_pt1 | contig 13565 bp, 7 predicted proteins | sample MpolsnodulesMG_FD_207736 | JGI IMG/M metagenome (GOLD analysis project Ga0315913, IMG submission 207736) | Medicago polymorpha root nodule microbial communities from Los Angeles, California, United States - small nodules | ecosystem: Host-associated > Plants > Roots > Nodule | place: USA... | reverse complement strand
GCAAAACCAAATCATTTTCAAAACAAAACCAAGTTAGATTCAACAAGACATAGGTTAAATACTCTTAAACCTCTTAATTGAACTCCTAATACTTCTAGTTTTGAAGTTTGGAAACAAACCATTAGTTTTGGGTCGACATAGAAACGGTTATTCTGAATTTTCGTAAAATTTCACCAAGACCTCCTTGGAGTGTTTTCATCATAACTCAAAATCTAAAAATCATTTTCAAGTCAAACCAAATCCACTGGAAAGATAACACAATTATCTAAAACTTTCATATTTACACCAAAGGCCAATTCAAAACAGACAAGGGCGTAAAATAGTGAAATACAAAGGATCTGGTTCACCAAAATCGTGTCACGATTTTAGAAATCGTGGCGTGTTTTTATGTCTAGAAATTACTGAACTTTCTGCCAACAAAATTGTGTCACGGCTGCAAAAATCGCGGCAAGATTTTGACAGCATCAGGTCCAGAAATCAGCTTTTCAAAAAGTGCGTTTTCCACCATTTCGCACGTAAAATTCAAACCGCTAATCCGTTTTCAATGTCGTTTTCGCCTACACGCTCCTGACACTTAGCTCTATCATAATCAATCAAAAAATTCAAGTTTCAACTGTCCCAAAATAATTTTCTAGAACCTCACATGAACACTCAATTTTCAAACCGGTTAACAATCGAATTTTCACACAAAACTCCCGTTTTCTCCCAAACGACTCGACTAACACAACCACAACATGAAAACAGAAATTCTACTAGCTTCAATTCCCTCAACCATGTCAAAAACTCAGTCTACAACCTAATGTAACAAAAGTTCATTTTGGTCTTTCACATGAACAACTTAACACAAACTTCACCAATTCAAACAACAACTTCACAAAATGGAATACCCATGGTACAAATCAACAACAATAACATATCTAATTCAACAACAACTTCATTTGAACATGAATTCATCACAATCAACAACAACAACAACACTAATTTATACCAATTTGAGTAAAATCAACAAAGTATATATAAACATATATTGAACATGTAATTTCATCATCAACAACTTGATTATCAACAAATTCAAAAACCCAAACATCATATCAAAATACAAGCACGAATTTCATCAATTAAATTCATGATAATCACTTTATACAAATAAGCACTTATGGGTTTAAGGAGAAAAAGAGATTATACAAAAGATTATGAATGAAATCTAACCCCCTTACCTCAATGAGCAACAAACCTAGTACAAGCTTCAATTGAGCTCCTATGGGTTCTTCAATCTTTCTCTCTAACCCTTCTTTCTTCCTCTTGCCCCCTTTCTCTTTCTTCCTCTTCTCAAACTTGTGAAAATGATTATCAATCCCTATTTTCTTTAATGACCAAAGCTTATATAACCACTACACTTTGGGCTTAACCCATCTTAGTGTCCTAATGGGCTCACAACATTTATAAACCAACCCCTAAGTTTCTCTATACTAACGGTTAAAACAATAATAACGATCAATTACCGATTATAAAATAAATCACCACTACCCGCTAGCAACTTAATAAATAATGGTTCTCAGTCGGAACGCTAAAAATAATCCTCATCATAATTACTACTTTACCCTTCTAATACCGAAACTCATTAAAATACACACATAGGCAATTTAATCACATATAAGCATAATTAATCACACACAAAACAATTAAATTAAATCTAGAGAAAATCGGGCTATTACAGTTCCCTCTTTCATCCTCACTTCGGGTATGTCTACTCTTCTTGATAGAATATGTCTCTATCAAGGAATTCCACCATTGTTTAAATTTGGTTACAATTGTTATCATACTTACTATAAAAGCTTATTAGGTCAAGCTTTTGCTAAACCCTAATATCTATTCGTTTTTCCCTTCTAAGCATCTCTTAACCTTACACTAAACCTAAGTTTTCCCTCCCTAAGCATATCTTAATGGTTAATGATATTGTTGCCCCTAATGTATCCCTCCAACACACTTCAAACTTGAATTTGTTGTTTTCCCTCCCACAATTTCCTATGTTGACACGCCATACCATCAACTGCTCCATTTAATTGTATGGTTCCAATGCAAAAGTATTGTTCCAAACTTCCAATACACTGATCCACTGCCCCACAAGTTCATTTTCATGTGTTTTTCAAGGCACTTATATTTCTTCTCTCCTTCCTGTTTGCCACCATTTTCTTGCTACCATAATTCCTCTCTCTCTCTCTCTCTCTCAAAAGCTCTCTCTCTTTCCTCCATTGTTGTTTTTCTCTATGTTTCCCTCATCTCTGTAATCGTATTAATGGTGTTGCTTGATTTGCTTGGTAGTGGTGGCTTTAAGAGGTTTCCCGACAACATGAAGTGGCGGAGGTTGGAGATAGTTGTGGTGGACGGTTTCACAACTTAATAGTTGAGTGCCCATTTGACTAAATCATTCTTTAGGTTTCGATTTATCATTCTTGAGTTAATCTTAAATTAATATTTTGTCTCCTTTTCCCCTTTATCTTCATATTTGTCTTGAAATTTTCAACAATTAGCTAAAAAATCAAAGCAGTGGAGATTGAAGTGAAGAAGGTTGGATGACCATATTTCTTCAATAATTGGCTAGGTTATTATGATTTGAAATGGTTTTTGTTTATTGTGTAACTATCATTGGAATGGTATATTTTGTGTATCAATCATTGGTATTTTATTATATACATTGGTCTTTGATGTTAATTCTTTTTGCTTTCTATACTGTTGCAGTTAGATTTGTCACATGTTCATTCCATTTGGGTAGCATTTTTATGAGATTTGATATCAACTAGCACTTCCTGATTTGATCTTAGTGATAGAAGCAAATGGAGTTTTCATACAAAAAATTGTCAATGGACTTTCAGACTTTTAAGGTAATATGTTTTGTCATCCTTTAGGAAATTTATGTCTTCTTCGACTTTGTTGTCTCTATAATTTGTTTTTATCTCATGTAGATTTTTTTATTGAAACACGTGATAAATCAACTAGAAGGATGATGAACATGAGATATTTTATTCATTTTTATACTAAAGTAAAAGTGGTTGTTTTTCAAGTCTTGCCCCATGTTATGTTATTTATTTATTGATTTCAAATTATTATGTTTGTGCTTATATTTCGCATGTGGATTATGCATTAGTGAACCTGTTGACTAATTGCATCTCTTGAAATTGATATTTAACGTAATCTTTTAGTTCCTTTTTTCTTCTTCTGTTTTCTTTGAACTATTGCGTTGGTTGCATTTTTGCTGGAATTTTTGCCAACTGTGCTTTCTCTGCATGTTTCCTTGGGGTAATTATTTTCACTTCTTCACAAACTGCGAACTACTGCCTTGGTTTTACTTCTTCACAAAATACCAACTTTTTTTCCTCTGAGTTTTTTTTTCCTATGAGTTTTGGATATTATTAGATTATGTTTGTTCTATAATGTTTTTTTTTCAACTGCTTAACCACGTGAATAATCTTAAAGAATGATCCGTAGGATAAAAGTAGGCATTGACAACCCGAAATTATATCAGTTCCATTGGCTTTTCTAGTTACCACTTCTTATAGAGTTATGAAGTTAAGGTTTGAATTTTGGATAAATACCCCTTCTTTGGACAGCTGCCCTACACAACCTAGGTTGGTGCGACACATAGTTGTTGTGAGAGGCTTCGTATGAGATTCATCTTCTTGTTTCAGTAAATCATAAGTAGCACACATAATTGTTTATTTCTTAAAGTTTAATTCCAATAAATACAAAGGGGGTATACGAACGATTCCCTAATCACCATTAATTATCTGAATCACAAACCTAATCTTGCATTTTGCAGAGTAATTCAACCATGCAGCTCTATTCAATTTACTTAACTTTCACTCTTTAAAATAAGTTTTTTTTTTAATTACTAAGTTGAACGACAATCCATGTGGAGAATGATAAACTTACTACTTTATTACTTGTTACGATTTGGTGTGCTTGTCAATTTCGTCCATCAAATACACAATGATGTACTCTGTTCATACCCCTCAGGCATAGGGATTAGGTTGGTTCCACTACATAGGGTATGTATTGTTGTAATGATTGAACTGATTTGATACAAAATTATCCATAAATTGGTTCTTGAAACAATAATAAACAAAAATACCCAAGTAGCACTATTTTAAGAATTATTGTAAGTAATAATAATTAGTGTTACAATTATACCTTTTTTTTTTGTATTTTTGTAATAAAAAAACAAAAAAAACAAAGAAAAATAAAAAGAACGAAAAAAATAAAATAAACGGAAATAAAAATAATTACAAATAAGTAATGTAAATTTCTTAATGGAAAATATCAACAATCCCCGGAAGCGATGCCAAAAACTTGATGGTAAAATTTAGACAACTGTACCAAATCGTTTACCAAGTAATAAAGTGATAAGTTTAGTATTTATCCATAGGGATTGTCGTTCCAACTCGAAAATTCGCGTTACTTATTTGGGATCAATAAAATAAAGAATAAAGTTTTTCTTTTTTGCAATTTAGTCTGTTTGCGACAGAGCAAGAGTTTATGAATTAACCTGTTTTTGATTGCAAAATGTTAGTGTAATTAGGATTCCTAGAATTCCCTCTATTTTTTTGTTGGAATAAATCAACAGTCAAGAATTATTCAGAATTAAAAAGCATTTTCTATGTAAGTGATGAGTTTGTGGGGTTTTACTACCTACCAGCTGTCATGTTGCACCTACTGATCACACGAGTTTGTACGTGTGGGGTCTTACTCCCTTGGAGGGTTGTGTTCATTGCCCTCTAGTTGTCAGTTGTAACCTTACATCAGAGTTTTTACACGGTTCAGTGTTTTGCGGTCCTATAGGAAGATACACTTTCACGTGTAAAGTTACTTGTAGGTTTTTACTTTCTTAGAAGTATTTGAAACAATTATGAATATTAGAGGTCCTAAATTCTCTATGTCCTAAAGGTACCCTCATTTACTGAATCATAGAAGGACATGAACATATTCTCCCTCGCGGTAGTTCTACAAACGGGCAGCCCTGTCTCGTCTACCATACCATGGATGAAAGAATAAGAAAATTATTAAGCTAATTTAAATCTCAGGTTATAACGTTTCACTTATCGTAATCGTTATCTTAGTTAGTTCCTAATTCGGACAGGTTTGCACCAATATTAAGTATGTCACTTCCCTAATTACCGTTATCTCAGGGGGATTCGCCATGAGAAGCAAAGTCTTACGCAATAGTAAAGTTAAATAGGATTCCAAAAATAACTGAATAAAGACTTAAATTAAAATATCCAACAAACAAACTAAAGGTTCATCTTAGAACCCAAGCAAAAAAAGATTTAGTTACTCATGGTAGCTATAGAGAAATTATAAAAGAAATAAAACATACCCTAGAGAATTAGAGTGAGGAGAGATTCCTCCCTCGAAGCTCCTAGTGTTTGCCTTCCTCATGAACCGCTTCGTTCTGAATGAAAAATTATGAATTAGAGAAGTGTTATTTATAAGGAGAGTTTCCACAATAATTTGGACTTAAAAACCGGTATTTTTCCACTTAAAATTCCAAAAAAGCAGATCATGCCCGCTCCCAGCACACTTGAGGCGCTTTCCTGGGCGCACAGGTGCAATTTTCATGCGCCTAGAGTATGCAAGCATGCTTTAAGGCGTCTTGAATATTAGTTCATAGTCTTTCCAAGATGCTCTGGGTGCACGACGGACACTTAGGGTGCATGGCCGCACACTTAGGGCGCATCAATGCAATTTTCACCTCGAAATCGCCAGTTTCTCCGTCCTTTTGGGTGTTTGCTTCCATATAAGATGTCTTGGGACTTAGGAACAAAGTTCCTCCCTTTGTAAAGTCTTCTGAGGCCTCTTGAATCTTCAATCATAGTCTTCCCAATATCTAAACTAGTCTTCATGATGTTTTGCTTTGTCGATTTGCATTATTTCTTCTTTAATTACATTAAAACACCATATAATTGCTATATTTCGGGAAAAATAGAATTACATAATTCGAATAGAAAACATTAAAAAACTTCCCGTAAATCATAGGCAATTTTTATATCTCCTTTCTTCCTTTCAAACCTTATTTTCTGTAATTTATCCCCTTCACCTATCCATACTTTTCGAGTTCGAGGTTAGGAAGTACTCTAATTTAAGCCAAAGAAAATCTAGGACTAGGTATATTACAGTGAAAATATCTCAAGTGTGAGTAGGATTAGCTCCAGATTGCAAAATTATGTATATTAATAAGAACGTATATACAGTCATTGCTAGAAAAAATTGAATTAACAATGAAACAACATGAAAGGGATACATACTTTAAAGAATGGTCCAGATCCCATTTCAAACGTGATCATCTCCAACACATTGCATCTATTGAGCATGAACGAGACTCCAAGACATTCATCCTCTTCCAAGTTTGGCAATAATATTAATTTTCTGGTATTCATTTGTTTTTCTATAGGCACCATTGGCAGTCTCGGTCCATTAGATAAAACCTTGCATATCAAATAATAAATGTTCAAATATAGAGCAATATTTATATTCAGATGCACGTGTGTATAAAGAGAAAGAGAGAGAGAGAATCATAATATATATTATATAAGTATTGAGTCAATTAATTTTGAAATGAATTTATATTCATTAGAATACAATGTTCTTAAAGTGTGTGTATAACACACACAATAGTTTGTTACAGAAAAATTCAAATAACTTTTTTATTACAATGAGGGAAGAACGAATATATGGAATCAATTGATAGTAATATGTTGTGTAAATCTTAAAAACATAAGATATATTTAGTTGATTCCGCAGGTGAGTTGTTACACACTCCTTATATAAAATATATTTAGGATGTAACGAAATTGAGTATTGACATTAATTTGCATTTACTATTATACACATTCTAAATTAAATGTTTCAAATTCTTGAACCAAAAATCCAATACAAAATCACCTGCACTTCTGGTGTACTTCCCCAATCGCTATTATAAGCTATATTTAACTTTTTATATGAATCGAATAATTAATGTATCTAGTTTTTTTATTTATAATAGTAACCGGATGGAGTATTTATCTAAGATTCTATATAACAAATATAAAATAAATACATTTTCATAAAATTATATATATCTAAAATGAAAACAAAAATTGCATGTATTACCTTAAGTGTGTAACCTCTTCCAAATGTAAGGGGTTTTCTATTTTAAAATAGATCACTTTCCCATAATACATGAAACAAGTTAGTTTAGGAGCATTGATTTTAAATCCGACATTAAAGAAATTGCAATCATCAATAACTAGCCTTCTCAAACTCAAGTCACTTCCATCACATTCAAATTTAGTGCTCATCCAACAATGTCTCAAGCTTAGACTTTCAATCATTTTACAGTTGGATAGTAACATTTTGATAGCCTCATTTTTCAATTCCATCCAAGCAAAATAAACTTCTTTGAGAGCATGTAACTTGATCAACTCGGTTTCTACAAAACTACAAGAAAACAATTTGAGAGATTCTAAAGTTTTATCCTTATATACCTCTTTTGGCAATTCAAACATAGCTTTAGGTTCGTTAAAACCATCACAATATTGATGAAGACAATGAAGATCTAGTACCAAATCTTTAACACCGTGTTGAGTAGCAAAAGTAACACATTTTTTTACGATTTCACAATCGGTTTCGTGATCAAGATGTGACAATGTCAAAGAGAATTTTTCAATAGTTGAATTTTCTTTGTGGTTTTCAATCCATGATGTAATGAATTTGAGAAAATCCCTTCTTTGAAATTCATTAGATCTAGAAAAAAAGTTTTCGTCGAACTCTATGTTGGTTGTGTTTTTCCACAAACGCAACCAACGTTTGGAAAGGATGGATGTCCTTGCAACTTCCTTGAATGGAATGAGTGAAATTATGTTGACCAATCGAACATAGCAAAGTTGTGTGCCATAACTAACTAGCTGGATGAATGTTATTGATAGAGGAAGGTTGAGAAAGAAAAGAAAGGAACCATGTAAAATGAATTGAGAGGTTATAATCTTAAGCAAGGTTGAAGGGGAATTTTTTTTTTTTTTTTTGAGAGGAAGGTTGAAGATGATTTTAGAAAAATGATACCACCAATGGTACATTTATAATAGTTTTTCTCTTCAATATATTAAAAAATAGTTTCCCAATTTTAATATATTTGTTTTCATATTGGAGTAAAAACAATTGTTTCCATCTTTAATTTTTCTTTTTTGACCAAAGCCATTATTTATATTCGTAAATTTATATAGTCAAGATAATAAATGTTCTTTTTATAACCAATGACAATACTAAATGTATATATATTCAAAAGATATGAAATGCAATAATTATTTTGATTTGACCACAATAAATTTTCAAATAATTAAAATTCAATTTTTTTTGTCAAAGATAAATAGATTACACTTTTTTTTAAATAGGTTACGTGGCATAAATACTACCTTCATACCTTTTCAATTGTTTATTTCTTAGCAATGCGAGCAAATATCCGAGCAAATGCAAGCAGTGCTTCTTCTTTTTCAAAAGAGTTGTCTGGTCTAAAGGTGAATTTTTCGAAGCATCTTCCGGTAGGGGTGAATGTCACAGAATCTTGGTTAACTGAAGCAACTATGGTGTTGAATTGTAAGGTTGGAACTATACCGTTTATGTACCTTGGTTTGCCTATTGGTGGAAATGCGCGTCAGTTGACTTTTTGGGACCCTCTTATAAAGCGCATAAATGCTAGACTGTCAGGGTGGAGTTTGAATTTTTTGTCCTTCGGTGGTCGTCTGGTTTTGTTAAAGTATGTCCTGTCGTCGTTGCCTGTTTACGCTTTTTCCTTTTTCAAGGCTCCGCCAGGTATCGTTTCCTCTATCGAATCTATTTTTATTAAAAAAAATGGGGAGGGGGGGCGGGGGAGTGCAGACCACATGAAAATCTCTTGGATTGATTGGCAATCTATTTGTCGGAGTGAGGAGGTTGGAGGATTGGGGGTAAGGAGAATTAGGGACTTTAATAGAGCTTTATTAGGGAAGTGGTGATGGAGGTTGTTGGTGGATAGGGATAGTCTATGGTTTAGGGTGTTGTCAGCGGTATGGAGGGGGGTCAGTTGTTAAATGGTGGCCGTGAGGCCTCTGTTTGATGGAGGGATATCTCCGCGTTGCGGGCGGAGGAGTGGTTTCGTGGTAACGTTAATCAGGTTGTGGGAGATGGCAAAAATACTCTATTTTGGTCGGATATGTGGGTAGGAGGAATGGATTTTAGAGATAGATTTACTAGATTATTTGAGCTGTCATTAACAAAGGAGGAGTCTATTTTTGGTATGTATTCGTTAGGGTGGGGGATTGAGGGTGATGCATGGAGATGGAGGCGGAGGTTGTTCGCGTGGTAGGAGGAGTTAGTGGGGGAGCTTAGGCTTTTACTTCAAAATGTTTCCTTGCAAGTCGATAGGTTTGATAAAAGGGTGTGGAGGTTGGAAACATCTTCCGATTACACGGTTCGAAGTGCTTATAATTTATTGTCTGCTACTACTCATGTCGATCATGTGGTACTTGTGTCTTCTTTGTGGTACAAGAACTTTCCTTTGAAGGTGGTGGTTTTTGCCTGATGTCTGTTTCGAGATAGGCTTCCTACCAAAAACAATCTTTTCCGTCGTCATGTTATTGCAATAGATGCTCAGTCTTGCGTTGGAGAGTGTGGGGAAATGGAAACATCTTCTCACTTATTTTTACACTGTGATTTCTTTGGGTCTGTTTGGAATTTTATTCTCAGGTGGCTAGGTGTTTTCTCAGTTATGTCTTACGATGTACCAAGCCATTTTAATCAGTTCAGTTTTATTGGTGGTGCTGCCAAGTCAAAGCAAAATGTTTAACAGGGTCTTCAATGAGAAAAAATGCTCAATTCAACAGGTGGTTGACAAGATTAAGTCGACAACTTTCATGTGGTTGAAAGGAAAATACATCAATCTTCCTCTCAATTATCATGGTTGGTGGCTGAGTCCGTTCACCATTTTAGGCATTGGTTAATCGTTAGCTTCTTTATAGCTTTTCTTCCGCTATTGCGGTTTGGCTTTGCCTTGTAAATATATCATTGTAACTTGTGGATTCTGGTGGTTCTTCCTTAGCACACCTTGTGCTACGAAGATCTTTCCAAAGTGGTAATACAAATTCATTTTAGCCTCTTCAAAAAAAAAATTGTTTATTTCTTAGCCCCCTCTTTTTCAAAATGTAAATATAGTAAAAAAAATCTTAAATGCAATAATTAATTCGCTTTGACTAGTATAAATTTTATCCCTAAAATATATGGAAATTAGTTACAAAAGATAAGATATGGTTTGATTTAGATTTGATTTAAATCTATATTATATCTATACTATATATAAAGAAAACTACCCCTTTCAACACTTTTGGGTTGGATTTTCTTTTCAAAAATACACTTAATTTTCAATACAAATAACACATGTAACAAATAGATAAGAATAAATTTAAATATTAAAATAAATGTAACAAATACGATATGAATATTATTTTTTTTGTTTTTTTCCTTTATCATTTAAAAAGTGTAACAAACTAAATAAGTATATTTATACTTACTTTTTCATTATTCCAATTATACCCTTAAACAACTTTTTCTATAATAAAATTGTTGGTGTCATTAAAAAAAATAGATTATATTTTTTTTGTTATATTGTATTATTCTTGGTGTCGTTGAAATAGAAAATCATGGTTGGTTTGATTTTTTATAACTTGAAAGCAACAAACATTTATATTTTTTTTAGTTTTAATCAAAATCAAAATTTCATTAAAAACAACATCGTTCATAATTTTCAAACGTTGGTGCAATAAAAAGAGCGGAAAGACGAGCAGGTGAGTTCCCGTCTTTTCGCTAGTCTGAAGTAAACTTTCTTATCCAAAATCCAAATATGTTTTCGTTTGTTGTTGAACGACCATAGAAACATGATATATAATTTAGGGTGTGTTTGTTTCAAGTTTTTTTTTTAAGGAAGGATGTGTTTGCTTCAAGTTATATTTGTTGATTCCTGATAATAAAATAATAGAACTATATATGTCTATGTTTGTTAGAAGTTTACTAAATTTTATTCTTGGATATAAAATGTTCTTGGGAATAGAAAAAAATTTCCAAGGAAAATGGTGGAAATAAAGTTCCCTTGGAGTTGCTAATGTTGATGATTATTGAACTTTTTTATTATTGAGGAAGAACTGAGAAGGAATATGGTTGTGGTGGAATGAATGATTTTATTAATTTGAGAAGGAATTTGTTTGCCGATGGTTTTTTTTTTCTGAATTTAATTTTTCTAGATTTTTGTATGAATGTTGTTGAATATTTTTTTTGTGGTGAAAATGATGAAAAAGTTGAGGGAAGAAGATGAAGAAATGGAAAAAAAATCAAGTGTTGATGATTCACTGGAAGATACAATAGACTTGCATGATCCAATAGTCATCCTTTTTAAAAAAGAGACCAAAGGGTTAAAATTGAAGAAATTAATAAGGTCTATGGTGGATTATCGATAATGTTGGTCCACCATAGACATTTGGGGTTAAACTTAACAACATGGATTTATTTGGCAAACGGAGGAAAAAATGAGGGACTAAAACGTGAGTTTTATTAATTGTGGGACCAAAATGAAAACTTGAAATTATTTAGAGGACCAATGGATCAAATCAGTCTAACATGTAAAATCAATGAAAATTGCCGTTCACACATATGCAAAAGCCGAAACACGCATGTAAATGACTGAAATACCCGGGTGGCAGTTAACTGCAGAGGAAAGGAATCGACGACAGTTAAAGTTAACTGCTGATGATCTGTTATAAGAACAGAATAGACATAAGAGTTTCCAAAACTCCATTATTGCGTTTTTGATATTCCTAGGTGCAATTTTCACCAAGCTGAAGTCATTCCAAGCCAATTCTATGCACAAAATCAAGTAAGTGTTTTGAATCCTATTGCATTGCTGTTTTGTGATTGAATTGTTAGTTTTGTTTGGTTAAATTTCAATTATAGAGGTTTTATAGATTTTATGATAGTTTAGGTTTAGATTTTGATGAATTGTTAGAATTGTTAGGTTTAGGCTTTGATTTTATGATAGTTTAGGTTTAGGTTAGAATTGTTGTTAGAATTGTTTATGTTTAGGTTTAGGTTTAGGTTTTGATGATAGTTTAGGTTTAGGTTTTGATTTTATGACATTGTTGTTTAGTTTAGGTTTTGATCACCAATTTCTCTATGTAGATATGTCTCAAAATCAGAATGAGAATCAAGTTCAGTTGAACAAAAAGGAGGGTGATGACAAGAAGAAAGCAAAATCGCCTATGGCATGGCACGAAATCGAATATGATGGTTCCGTAGAAAAGAAGGGTTCGAAGGTGCCGGTGTACAATCAGTCCAGGCTGAGGAGGAGCGGGAGGACATGCTATTTTGGTCATCAACCAAAAGAAGGTGCCTTAGAGACTGTCGAGGACAACCAAATTGAGATAAGCGACGAGGGAGATGATTAAATAATGTAATCGCTTGTATTAATCTTGAATAATCTTGGAACATTTTGTTATTGAATAATCTTGAATAAACTTGAAGATTTTGAATAAATTTGAAGCAAAATTGCGTATTGATTAAATTTGAAACGAAATTGCGTATTGATTAAATTCAAAGCGAATTTGCATATTGATTAAATTCGAAGCGAATTTGCGTATTGATTAAATTTGAAGCGAAATTGCGTATTGATTAAATTCGAAGTGAAATCGTGTATTGAATAATTTCTATTGAAGCATGTATCATGATTGACAATTCATGTTTTTTTGGTGCTCCTATTTTTCTGGTGTATATGGAAAACCAAGGCATTGAGCTTTTAAAAGTCCCAGCTGCCAATTGCATGGTTTGGTTTGAAAAGTCCCAGCTGCCAATTGTTTTGAAATTTGTACAATGAATCGGTTGTTCAGGTATTGAAATTTGAGGCCGAAGAAGTAACGTGCAAAATGAGTGAGCGTACAATTATAAAACTATTTTGGGTTGAATTTCTCAGTTAGAGTTCTTTGATGCTAAGAGTATCTTTATGGTAATGGTTTTTAAGTTTTTAATTGAAAAACTGTGCATTTTGTTTTCTTATTTAATCCATCTTCTTGATTGTTCCATCTATCTTGGTTTTTATTCTGTCCTTTCAGAAATGAAGTTTCTAAAAATTCATATTGTTGGCAGAAAGGTCACTATGATAGCTTACGTACTGGTGATTTACTGCTTTGGCTCAATGTTGTGGTAGCTCACGGTGACAATTTTTGCAATGGTGTGTTTCACAATGGTATAATTCTTGCATTGTTTTAGGTTTTGGTTTAGTTTTTTGTTGTCGTTGTTTATCTCTAAGTTGATTTACTTTTCAAATTTCACTTTTTTGATTGTTTCTAACTTTTACTTAATTTGATTTGTGATAGTTTTTTGCATGTAGATTAAATCATTTGCTCATTTTTAAAACAAATAAGTTTTTTCTTTCTATTCTTCAATCTTTAGCTTATTCACGTTTGTTTTCAATTTATGTAATTTTATCGTGTGATATTGATATACTCTATTGTAAGCTTGAG
>Ga0315913_1007025_pt1 | contig 13570 bp, 7 predicted proteins | sample MpolsnodulesMG_FD_207736 | JGI IMG/M metagenome (GOLD analysis project Ga0315913, IMG submission 207736) | Medicago polymorpha root nodule microbial communities from Los Angeles, California, United States - small nodules | ecosystem: Host-associated > Plants > Roots > Nodule | place: USA... | reverse complement strand
CTAACTTTGATCAGTCATTTCCAATACAAACCAGAAAAGAGTTCTAATTCTACCAGTCCCAACAGTGTTCTGTGCTGATGTATTGTCACATGTTTTGATTTTAATTGGAAATCTGCTTAAGGGCCAAAGTGAGATTCTATATGATTTTTACCAACGTTTTAAAAATTGGAGGGGACTAGCTTGTTCAACAGGTTGAATCAGGAATTGGCTAGTTCGCCAATTGATTTGGTCCTGGTTGTATGGCAGTCTGGTTGAACAGGATTGAACCAGAGTTGAACCACGGTTGGTTGGTTGATTTGTTTCAACTAGTTTGTTTTATGCATTTGTTTATTTATTTTACTTCTTTTTTAATACATTTTTACTAATTTATATATGATCTAGATCTAATTCAACCGTAGTTAAACCGATTGAATCAATCAAACCATGACTCAGAGATCTCACTAGTTCAATCTTTGGTCAGGTTTTTAAAACATTGATTTTTACCCAATAAAGTGCTTTGAGAAGAGGATTTCAAAATTTGTGTTAATAACACTCCTCTACATGGATTCCTTGTTTTCTTAACCTGAATATAGTGTAATTATCTTCTAAGAAGTATCTGGAACTTATAATTTTCTAGTCATTTCTCCTTTTCGTCAGAATTCTTTTGTAAAGATATGTTACTTGATCGTATGACAAATTAATTACTCTCATGTCCTAATGCAATTGTAGTTCATTGGTTCTTAGTATTTTTGTCCTTATGACAAATTATAATAAACACTGTTCTTACTTCTTAGAATCTGTCTGCTTGAAATTGATTCCAATATTACTTTTGACGCACACACACATACACCTATGATCTTCTTTCTATAATGATTAAAATATTCTAGTGTACTGAATTTGAACTGAATATATTTGTGGTGAGCATGATTTGAGGTCTTGAAATTGGATAATGACAAAGTGTGTATTTGAAATTTGATACTGAACTAGGAGTTGAAGTTAAATGAATCATGAGAGTTGTTTATTTTATTTTTGTTTTGATGCAGGTGATGTTATTTGATGAATCGCCATAATCTTTCGTGATTAAATGTTTTTTTGTCGTTGATGAAGCCAACAACGGAAGCAAAACGAAAATACAACCATACACATTGTGAATACTTCAGATAAGCACTCATCATGTACAGTAATATATATCTAAGTTCTATGAACCATCATGATTGTAAGTTTGAACTCATCATGCTGTGTTTCTTCATTTATACTTTTCTCCTCTGCCAAAACTGGCAAGGAAGAAAGAGTGCAATTTCAGATTGAATCTTTGTCATGGTTTCAACTTTCAGAGTTTGCCTTGTAATGGAAGGATTTCTTCTTTTTCTCGTTTAATTATTCTTCTTTTGTTAGTAATTTTTTTTAATCATAGTTCAATTATTCTTCCTTTGTTAATATTTTTTTAACCATAGTTCAAGATATTATTTTCTTAAATGATGGCATGGGTGTTGTTTGGTCAACCTTTTTTCCAACTGATTAAATGTAATTCAAGGGATGTGCTTAGGGGTGTTAAAATCCAAACCGATCCAAAATAAAACTGCAAACCGATCCAAAAAAACCGAAAACCGCAAAAAACCGAATATTTTTGGATGTGTTTGGATGTTGTTTTGGAAAAACCGCTATGATCGGATTGGATTTCGGATTGCCTTTTCAAAATCGAATCGAACCAAACCGAACCGAAAAAATATATTTTTATACTTATTTATTATTTCATTAGTATTATATATTGCATTAATATATTTCTTATTGGTATTTAATCTTATATATTGCATTAATTTAATCTATATTATTACTACTTCATCTATTTCAAATATAATCAATCATTTTCATTCATCTATTTCAAATATAATCAATCATTTTCATTGTGTGATGTTAACTTTTTTAATAAATTTGTGTCATATTTGTATCAAACTATTATTTTACGGTGTATGAGTAATATTAATATTAATAAAAAAAATTACATGTTGCACTTTGGATATCCAAAAACTGATTCAAATTAAACCGCATATATTTGGATCGGATCGGTTTGGATTTTTTTTTACATAATCATCCAAACCGAACCGCACGTGATTTTTATTTTGGATCGGTTAATTTTTTACCTCAAAGTCGATCCAAACCGAACCGCGAACACCCTGTGCTAACTAATAAGAATTTTAGGATGCAAAATGTAACCAATTATTAGTGTACATTGTATGAATTGGTTGGATCCTTAAAATTAATAGTATTTAAAATTAATTCAAACCCATCATTTTGTCTTTGTTGGCTTTATTAGCAATGGTGTATCGCCCCTTTTTGCAACAAACCAATTTCATGTAATATCTCTCTCTATACCTTTTGCCAAGCTTCTAGATTTTGTGCTTGCAAACAAATGCATAATGCAGGACCTAAATGAAATTGTCGTCTAAAACTTGCAAGAAAAACATATAATATATGTAATTTAAATAATATTGTTTTTTTCTTAAACTTCATTTTGGAATTACTATTTTTTTGTCCCATCAATTGGTCTTCTTCCTTGTCGATCCAACATAATCTCTAATGGTGAATTTGAAAAACAAATAACATCTTGGAAGTTTGTCTCTCTAGTTTATAAAATCCTCCAATGATTAGCATGAAACTCAACCAGGATGTTAGTGGCTCTGCAATGTTGCTTGAGAAATTTGAAATTCAAGTCCCAGAAAGACGAAACAATAAGCCTTCATAGCCCTCTCTAACGGGGTACCAAGATAGCTGCCATAGTACCATCAACATTGAAATGTGATTATATGAGTTTCATTAGACCCGTCTCTCTTTAAGGCTAGTAGGCGATGCATGGTGGAAGCAAGAAATCGGCGTGGTATACAAATTTCTAGCATCCATGACAAGAAGGTAAGTAAGGATCGGAACATTTGAGAAGTAGGGTTCCTATTTCTCAAGACCACCAACAAAGAAGATGTTGGAACTGAGTGAAGTAAGTCAAAGCTTGAGCCAATCACGAGGGTCCATATTGTTGAACAGCTCAACAAATATGAAACCACAAATACAATGGAGGAAGGACTCGTCAATGGATGAACACCGCGAACAAAGACTAGTTGTAGCAAGTTTCCGATGATTCAAAAGTGATAAAGTAGGAACAAAGTCATTACAAGCCAGCCAAATAAGGAATTTTTTTTCTTCAAAAAATTGAAAGCACCAAATCCAAGACCATGGGGTGGATGTGGCATCACCACCAAATAGCTTCAGAAGCCAAGAAAAATCGGCCTTCTCAGTGTTAACTCCATTGGAATTATCAGATCAAATGGAGGTATCTTCACTATTAGGGTTGAAATGAAGTCTGATGTTGCTGATTTTATCAATGATGTCTTGGGGCAAGTAAGTGTGTAGGATGGCGAGATTGAGAGGTGTTGTGTTGTAATTTGTAAACTTCACTGTTCTAGTATGTGTTTCAGTGTTTTTATTTTTAATTTTATTTTCCATTTTTCAAATAATTAATCTTTTTAATTTAAGTTTTTGTTTTTCTCTTGGATTTGAAGACAGAGATGAAGATGAAGATGATAAGCTGAAGATGTTGATATTTTTTTTGTTTTTTTGATAAAAATAGATCAATTCAATTATTTTTTGTTGATTTGGACTTGGCACGTGAGAGTTTGACAAGCACGTAAGTACACTTTAATATAGTTGGATAGAAAAATGTAACGATAGAAATGTAATATTCTTTTAAGGACTATGTTAGTATTAAAAAAATAAAATTGGCTGATCTAGTACAAAGATCAAACTTAAAGAGCACGAGCTGCATTTGATCAATAAGTTAACTTGATTTGAGAAGAAAAAAAAAGATGTTTTTCATGGGATAAACATTAGTGGGGAGGTCAATGGGGCGGCAACGAGGAGTACTCCACCGCCACTGGGAAAATCTTGTATCCATGCCTTGAGGAAATTTTCTCATGTTCGCTCGTCTTCAAGATACCCTGGGAGCGACCTCAATAAAATATAAAAAAAAAAAATCAAACTTCTATTATTTTCAATAAAATTGGTTGTAAAAAAATAACAAAATTTTACTATAGAACAAATGAAAAATTAACATATTTTTATGACAGTAATAAATATCATTTTTAAAATAAATTTATACATTTTGTATAAAAAAAATACAAATAAATATAACATAACCCGCTTTACATAAAGATTTTCACTTCCGGATACAAATTAACATACTTAGTCATTAGCACTCACACTTTGATTGAAATCTTGACCACTTAAGAGTCTAAGCGTGTGTTTGGAAACCCAATATCGTGTCTCAATGCATTTTCGCCGTGAAAATTTTGAAGCTAGTATACCAAGGTTCTGCATTGCCGTGATTCTCAACGTGATTTTGTTTAAATTGACACCATTCTAAACATACTATAAATTCATTATCATTTAAACCAATTCATTGTTTTTTTGACAAACTAAACCAATTCATTGTTGGTTAGAGTTATACGTATCAATAATAAAAACAAACAAACATATGCTCCATGATGTATTTTTGTTTTTCTCTTAGTTATTTATTTGGGATTTTAATTGCATTAATACAACTTCCTCAAAAAAAAAAAAAGCATTAATACAACGTAAACCTCCTTGAACAAAAAAGAATTTGAAAAATTCCTAAATCTTGAAAACACCACTATCTTCAACAATTTCCCTCTCCTCAACACAAACAAGGACAACAACCACAACAAACACCGAATCATCACATCAGAAAGATACTTCCAAAGAGAATAACCCCTTCTTACTCCTTAGAGTTAAACTTCAACTCCACTCCACCATCCACTATCAGATCCAACCATAAACATATCATAACTAACTCGATTCCGCCTTAGTCGCTTCTTGGACCGGATACCGGATACAGAGTCCGATTAGTGGCTTATTATTGGACCGGATACCGAGTTTTTTTTTTTTTAACTTAACTAACTCGACCGAGTCACTGGGTTAAACTCGTCGAGTGTTATTATATCAGCAATGCAACAATCTTCATCGCCGTCACCGGAAGCGATACTCGAATGGCTTCACAAAGAAATGGGATACAGACCACTCGGTCAATATGCTTCCGCCGGAGGAAAATCGCATTCACCGTCAGTCGAATCGATCCGAAAAATCTGCCGTGGGAACATGATTCCGGTATGGAATTTCCTCGTAACGCGTGCGAAATCGGAGAAGACGGTGAGGAATGTGAGGAGGAATATTACGGTTCACGGTGAGGGGGATGGTGGTGGGAGGAAGAAGGAGAAGAGAGAAGGGGAGGAAGTTGAGGTTGCGTTGATGGAGAGAGATGCGGTGAAGAAGGAGGTTGAGAGGTTGAGGAATGTTGTGAGGAGACAGAGGAAGGATTTGAAGGCGAGGATGCTTGAGGTTTCGAGGGAAGAAGCGGAGAGGAAGAGGATGCTTGATGAACGGGCGAATTACAGGTTTTGGTTTCGAATTTTTGACCTAATTTTGATGTTTTGTATTTAAATTTGTAATTTTGATTTGATTTTATTTGATTTTGCTCCTAATTAATGTTTAGTGAAGAATCATTACTGTATTGTAATCACTGGTTCAATTTGTGATAATAAAATGCATTTATATAATTATAAACTATGAAGTTATTGAAGGGAAGGGAATATTTTATCGGACAGTGGTAAGACTGGTGGTGTTGTACGAGACGGAGTGTTGGACGGTAAAGAACCAGCACAAGCATACGTTAAGCATAGTAGAGATGAGGATGTTGCGTTGAATGTGTGGTAAGACTAGACGGGATACTATTAGAAATGACAACATTAGAGAGATAGTTGGGGTGGCATCTATAGTAGAAACTAGACTTAGGTCGTTTGGGGATATAGAGAGAAGAACTGTGGATTCTGTAGTTAGGAGAGTAGATTAGATGGAGGGGAGTCAAATCACTAGAGGTAGGGGAAGACCTAGAAAAACTATAAGCGATGATATTTAGAAGGATCTAGAGATTAATGAATTGGAGAAAGACATGGTTTTTGATCGAATATTATGACGCCGTTTGATTATGTATCCGATTCACTTAGTGGGATAAGACTTGGTGGGATAAGACCGTAGTGTAATCACTGGTTGAATTTGTGATAAATTATAATAGACTATGAAGTTATTGGAATTTCAACTGTTGTAGTTATGCATAGTTCTATACTTCACTCTCTTTGGTTTAGTGTTGTCATATAGCGGCTGTAGCGTTGACATAGTGGAATTTGAACAAATTCCTATTGTTCCATGAAATTTCAACAGTAACAGTTACCTATATTATCTCTAAACTGCACTCTCCTTAGATGAGTCAAATGCTTCCTTGTGGTGTTAGTGTTTACAATTCAGTAGCACTTGGTTGAAGTGGAATTCTCCTGGTTCTTCATTGGGCAAAAAGATGAGTAAGCCATGAAACACTGATACTGATACATAGACACCACCAGTAACAATTTAAGAACACGAAAGTGGCTGAATGTTATTAAATGTGTTGGTGTCGTGTCACTGAGATATGTCAGAAACGGAACATGCTTTCAATCCAAAGTTACGATGCTACATATTGAATAAGAGATGCCGACTTTGTTGCGTGATAGAAAGAACACTTTTTTTCTGCTGGCTTTGGTAGTCGAAACTAAAAACTGATTTGTTTTTATGTTGCAAATGTTTATTATCACCTTGATTATTGTCGTAGGCATATTGTGGTTTTGCTTGTTAGTATAATAATTTGCTTCTGAGATTAAATATCACTGTTGACGAGAAAAGTTTGCGCGCTTTTGTATCTGTATCAATGATATGTTTGAAAGAGAGATGAGAAAAATAATGAACGTGTCATGGTTCTGGCATTGAATGGTTGAGATAATTAGTGAGTTCTTTACCATTCTGCAGGCATAAGCAAGTGATGTTGGAGGCCTATGATCGCCAATGTGATGAAGCTTCGAGAATATTTGCTGAATACCATAAACGTCTCTGTTACTATATAAATCAAGCAAGGGATGCTCAAAGATCAGGTGTGGATTCTTCCGTTGAAATGGTAAATAGTTTTAGTGCAAAAAATGAGAAGGAAGCTGTTTATTCTACTGTTAAGGGCAGTAAATCTTCAGATGATGTCATTGTCATTGAAACCACAAGGGAAAAGAATATTAGAAAGGCGTGTGAATCTCTTGTAGCTTACATGGTTGAGAAAATACAAAGTTCTTTTCCTGCTTACGAAGGAAATGGCGTTCTAGCAAATCCTCAGGCAGAAGCAGCAAAGCTGGGGTTTGATTTTGATGGGCAAATTCCGGATGAGGTTAGAACAGTTATTGTGAATTGCCTAAAGAGTCCTCCCCTATTACTTCAGGCAGTTACTGCATACACTTCTCACTTGAAAAGTCTAATATCCAGAGAAATAGAGAAAATTGATGTTAGAGCTGATGCAGAGATCTTGAGGTATCAGAAATCAGAATATATGAAGTTTCTTTTTTCACTTTTTGTTGATGCTCTTGTTAGTTCATCTGTGACTATAATTTTTAAGGTGGGAGCTTATGTAGAAATCATCAATAATTGTTACTATATAATGCTTAACTTTCCCAAAAAATATCCACCAAAATGCTAAATTTGCAAAGCATTTAAAAGAGGCATACAATTATTTAGTTCCCCTTCCAACCAGAGTACAATAGTATGTTTGTATAAGTATTCAGTATGAATTATCTGTTAGTTTTATCTTATTAGCAAGTATGTTAAGCATGCTATTGATATAATTCAAACTTGCATATTTTCAATCAGGTACAAATATGAAAATAACATAGTTATGGATGTTTCCTCTTCTGATGGGAGCTCTCCTCTACAGTATCCACTTTATGGAAATGGCAAACTTGGGGCTGATGTGCCTCCAGGAGGAAGTCAAAATCAGCTCCTTGAAAGACAGGTCTTTATTCATCCTTAGACTGAATAGTTTTGTCGGCTTAAGTAAGGTTATTGAACCAATGTTGTATCTCTGTTCACAGAAAGCTCATGTTCAGCAATTTTTGGCTACTGAAGATGCACTAAACAATGCTGCAGAAGCAAGGGACTTGTGTGAAAAACTTATGAAACGTCTGCATGGAGGCACCGATGTTACTTCTCGTTCAATTGGGATTGGAGCAACATCTCAAAATGTTGGAAGTCTTAGACAACTTCAGGTATTATTCATTTAAAACTTAGAGTGAATTAGGTCCTCTTTAAGCAAGTTATACACACACACACACACACACACCACCACCACAAAACTTTTAACAAATACTCCCTCCGGTTCTATATTTAAGCAAAAAAATATGTTGCACACAGATCAAGAAATCAGCAATTTTTATATATTTGTGCTGGTACAGTAAAAAATTTAAAACATGTCCCGAATTACCCTTGTCTGTGTTCAGTTATTATTCCATATATGTGAATTAAAGATGTTCAGCAGAATATGCACTTTACAATGTAAATATGGTGATTAAAAGAAAAGACAGATCTTTATGCTCTGAAATGGGAAGAAGTGGCCGCCCATCTTATCTTCTTCTTGGAAGATGGTAGTACACAGGAATCTGTTTCAACTTAATAAATGTGTTATCGAAAATAGTAGGCCAACTTAAATTAAATGAGATGATTTAAATTAAATGAAGTTTAATTTAGGAAAAATAATTTTAATAAAGTTTGTTGAAAGTTGCTTATGTTTTAGATCCTGAGACATTTGCTCTTTTGTGCTTCTATTTGAAACCGGAGGGAGTGACTAATAGTCGAATTACCAGTGTTTATTCAGACATTGTCTCAAGCTGCTTTGGACATATATATTAAATAGCTTTGGACATGTTTACATGATTGATTTGGTTATACTACATTCTAAGAAAGCAACAGATACAAGTATACAAAATTTGTTTTTATGACAAATTACCTTTGGTTCAGCTTTTTCACATCTAATTATTTTGAGGTAGCCTGTAAATCTGATTTGATAATTTGGTGTTATAAAGTAAGAAATATTTTTTTGATATAGTTCATGGGGGAAGATTATGAAATTTGATATTCCCAATCCCAGTAAAATTGAATTAAAAACCAAGGAAATTATGAGCCCTTGTTTATCTAAGATTTATTGTCTTTAAACTATCAACATCTCGACATGTTTAATTATGAAAATATTGTTTTATATTAAATTTTATAGTAGGGTAGGAGCAATAAATAATTTATCTTTTTCTATCTCCGATGAATCTTTGCTTTTAATAAATTTAATTTAATTATTTAGGTTCCATTTTTTATTTTCCAATACTGTTCAAGAATTAGCATTTTCTACTGTTATGAGTTGGAAGAAAAAGGAAAGAAACATTTTGTCCTGTTCTGTTCTATCCAATTATTAATACTAGAAATAATTTTTAACATCAAAATTTGTGGTGGGAATTTACCAGCTTATACTTCTAACATGTATTCAGCTAGATGTTTGGGCAAAGGAAAGAGAAGTTGCTGGTTTAAAGGCAAGTTTAAACACCTTGATGTCTGAAATACAACGCTTGAATAAGTTATGTGCCGAGAGGAAAGAAGCCGAAGATTCTCTGAAAAAAAAGTGGAAAAAGATTGAAGAGTTTGATGGTCGTAGATCAGAGCTTGAGTCCATATACACGGCACTTCTTAAAGCAAATACGGTAAAGTTCAACTATTTCATTAATTTCTGTATTTATGGAATGTGATTGCTGTACTTATTGCTACGCCTTGGGTAATAATGGTACCCTCTTTGGATCCTAGGATAATATTTGTCCGTGTGGCCATGTTGATGCATTTTATTATTTGATATATGTATTGGCTACCTAAACAATGGATATTTGTAGTAAACTTGCATATACTGTTCCTACTGGGCCTTAATGGTATTCATTTCCCTCAAGTCGTGCAAGTGACTCCAACAACACATTATTTTTTCCCTATTTTTTATTTTTTTTATAAACAGTTCGTTGATTTTTGTTTTCTTATATATTGCAGGATGCTGCTTCATTTTGGAGTCAGCAGCCATCGACTGCAAGGGAGTATGCTTTAAGCACTATAATTCCAGCATGCTCTGCTGTTGTTGAGACTTCAAATAGTGCGAAGGATCTTATTGAGAAAGAAGTGTCTGCCTTTTATCGGAGTCCAGATAATAGCCTCTACATGCTTCCTTCTTCACCACAGGTTTATAATGCTCTAATTGATACTTGAACATCGTTACAAATGTTAGAATAGACACAAATGTTAGGATAGACACAATGTTCTGAGTTTTTGGATCAGGGTACCAAAAGTACACCTCCACATAGATGCTTTATGGAGGTATATTTTTGTATCTTCCGTTTCTACCGTTTGGTAGTCAAAGTTTCTGAGTTCATTTAAATATAACTCAAACGGATTGGTTGTCTAGTGTTTAATAATCTACAACATTGATAGAAGAAATATATTCAGATGAAACTGAAAGAAGGAAAATACAATGGGGGGTGGATATGATATTCTCCAAATATGAAATCTCAAGATACAATGAGGAACATGAATTGAATGCAGTGTAAGGCAGCTTAATTTTTGCGTATCAGGAATGACAACTGCTTTATGAAGAATGCAAAGTTGTAGATATAACCCTATCCTATAACAAGTCTAGGAGCAAGAGACTTTCTGAAGCTTGGTGAGTTTGAGCTGGCTAAGGCAATTACTGAGGATTTTTCGGAGAACAATCCTCTGATTACTCTGCGAGAGTCGGAAAGTTGCATGTGAGAGAAGTGGTTAAGTGAGAGAGTTGGGAGTGAGAGGCAAAGAAGTGTATTTTTTACTTTGGAGTTGTTTCCATAGTTTAGTGAGTAACAATATTTTACATTATTCTCCTATACAGTATCCCTTGTTTTGCTGTCCCATGATCAAGTTTTAAATCAAATACAAAACAAATTTTTCTGTGCTATATTCCTACCTTTTTTTAGCAAATCAAATGAATCCCAATACATTTTTGAGAACGGGGAACTTTTAATGGCTTTAGAGACATTTGCTCTGAATATATTAATAATCTATCTCATATATAAAGATCTACTTCAACTTATATTTATCATATATTCTGGTTCAGGCACTGCTTGAGGCCATCGGGTCCAGTGGATCATCTGGACAGGAAGCAGTTGCAAATGCAGAAGTAAGTGCGGCTATTTTGACAGCAAGAGCCGGTGCTCGGGATCCGTCGGCAATTCCATCAATATGTCGGGTTTCAGCTGCACTTCAGTATGCTGCTGGTGGTGAGTATACTATTATTGTTCATGCACTTTAAGTCTCTTTCCTAGTGCACGGTCCACGTCTGATATGGAGGCATGTCCAGGATGGAAGTTCTTGTTGTCTTGGATGAAATAGATTTGTCTGAAACTTGTCTAATGCCTAACAAAACTATTGAATCTGTTAGTTTTGATACATTTTGAAATTATAATCGGTTATAAAATATTTTCAATTCATTCCTTACTCAATATTTGTCCTTTATATTACTATTGCATATTAATTTCATTAACTTACAAACGTAGTTTCAAAGGTATTTACTATTGGGGTGGGGGTATGCATATACATGGGCCCAAATCTATTCTAATGTAGTAAATGATTTTCTTAATGCGCAGGCTTGGAGGGTTCAGATGCTGGTCTAGCATCCATACTGGAGTCCCTGGAGTTTTGCTTGAAACGTCGTGGTTCAGAAGCTAGTGTTTTAGAAGATTTATTAAAGGCTATTAATCTTGTCCATATTAGACGGGATCTTGTGCAAAGTGGTCATGCCTTGTTGAATCATGCCTACTTTGTTCAACAAGACTACGAAAGGTAGATATGAATTCAATCCCCAAATCCAACCTGCATTCATGGTTAATAATTTAGTAAATTTATTTATGCCTTTCCAAGAGAAAAGGATGTAGTTAATATATTTTTCCATCTCTTTCAGATTCACACCTTAATAATTTGTTGTCGTTTCTGACATTTGATATATTGATACAGGACGACCAATTTTTCTTTAAATTTGGCAGCAGAACAAGAAAGAGCTGTCACGGAAAAATGGCTACCTGAACTCAAGACTGGTGTTTTGAATGCTCAGCAGAGTTTGGAAGCTTGCAAATATGTCTGGGGATTGGTGAGTTACTGCTGTTATTGTTATAAGATTGATATCCCTTCAAACAGTGCTGAAAATTTCTGGAATGACTTGATGCAACTTCTGCTAAGCATGTTTTATTTACATATATTGCTATATAAAAAACTTCATCACAATTGTTCAGTTTGATATGCAATCTCTTGGTGCATTCTTATGTGTTTGTTGATAACTATTTAAATTTCCATTTCTATTCTTACATTGCAACTTCTTCTGCAGCTTGATGAGTGGTGGGAGCAACCGGCATCTACAGTTGTCGACTGGGTGACAGTGGATGGGCAAAATGTAGCTGTCTGGTATAATCATGTGAAAAAGCAGCTTCTAACATTTTATGATCAGGAGCTACTGTTGTGAATAGAATTGTAATGCACCTACAGTGACTTAAATTTTCTCAAGTCCCAGATTGTCTAAACAATTCACACTTTCCTATCGATATTGAAGACTTTATATTCTTCAGCCTCGAGGTGCTGTGAAGCAGCCAGTACTTCAAGCAGTTACTTTGGGATGGAATGTGCAGCTGTTGTTGTTATTGATAGACCAAGAAAACCTCAAGAACAAGAAAGAAACCTCTTCTCCACCTGTTGATTTTTTTAGATTCCCCCTTCTTTCTCTTCAGAAGTGTGATGTGTATTATAGCTTATAAGCTATATGAGAAACAGGTTAACTTATAAGCCATTTCAGATTCTAGGTGGTAAGTTAGAATGTTCTTTATAATTGCATGTGATTAATGGTTTTGAATCCTCTGATTGTAGAGCTCTGTAAATTGATTTAATGTGTGCCAGAGAGTTGAAGTTGAAAACATATTCAACTTCATTTATTGCACACTGGTTTGAACTGTTGGACACAATTAGTGTCGTTTAGAAAACATTAAGAAGCTAGTTACAGGTAGACTTATGTTTTGTGGCACTTATTCTAAGTTTTACGTGGTATATGATGAGATTTCTTGTTTTGTACACAAACAAAAACTCTTTGTAGAAGAATCCTGAGTTCATATTTTATATTGCTAATTTATTTTGGTAATCTTGTTGAATTCTCTATTTTCTTCATGATGGAAATATTATTAATTCAGAGTGAAATTAAAAAAAAATGAAGTATATTGGTTTGGTTCGATTCTGGACTATGAATGATGTGAAATTGATATTTGAATCAATTGTAATTGGGTTTGATTGATTTGTTTCGGTATATAACCGAACATGACAAAAAATTGAACCAATTTAATTTGTTTGAGTTGGATCTCCGGTTCATAATTTGATCATTAAACCTTTAATTGTATCATCTACCCGTCTAGTATACATTGGAAATTAACCTTTTCATATGAAGACCGTGATCAGGTTGACATCACAGTCTTTCGTGAATCACATTAATGGAACAATATACTTTCTTCTCACTGCTACAATAATCATTTGGGTTATGGTTTAAACTTTAAAACAGTACATTTATCCGTGAGATACAGGGAGGGGATAATTGTATGTA
>Ga0315913_1007021_pt1 | contig 13571 bp, 10 predicted proteins | sample MpolsnodulesMG_FD_207736 | JGI IMG/M metagenome (GOLD analysis project Ga0315913, IMG submission 207736) | Medicago polymorpha root nodule microbial communities from Los Angeles, California, United States - small nodules | ecosystem: Host-associated > Plants > Roots > Nodule | place: USA... | reverse complement strand
TAACGCAAGTGTTAAAATCTGCGCAACTTAAGTCACACAGCGTGAGTTAAGTAGCGCAGAGTTCTTTTATTTACTTTATTTATTTGGTTATTCAAATTAATTAATTTACTTTATTCTAATTGATTTATTCACTTTATTCAAATTAATTTATTTACTTTATTCTGATTTATTTATTCAATACACAATCATAAAATAAATGCAAAAATTAACAAAAATAAAGGATAAAAAATAATAGATATAAAATATTATTTTATCAATATAATTCTTATTACATTTACAATGGGGTAAAACTAAATATGCGGGGAAAAAAAACCACCAGAAAACCTACCTAGCTGGGGTAAAACTAAAAAAAAAAACCACCAGAAAACCTAATTTTATGTGGTAAAACTAAAAAAAAAACCACCAGAAAACCTAGCTTCCTATGGTAAAACAAAAAAAATCGCAAGAAAACAAATATCCCTGGAGTAAAACTAAATCTGCTTCGTTTTACCCTAAGAAGGCTGCTCACCAATCATTTTTTTACACCAAACCCTAAAAATAATAGATTTATAAGAAGGAAACAAAGGAGATTCACGGGGGGAGAAAGAGATTCATAGGGGGGATAGTGAGGAGGAGAGTGAGATGGTGTGAGTGTGAGGAAATGAGGAAATTTGGAGGTGTATTTATAGGGGGAACTGTAACATAGGTTATAGCTACCATAAATATAGTCAAAAAAACATGTAAAACATAGTAAAAAACTTGCAAAACCAATTAAAATCACTTGACCAAAGTCCAAAAAACGTGTGTTCTTGAGCTCTGACCAACCGGCCAACTTGCGTGAGTTAACTCGCGCACATGCCAGTGGTGTGTGACTTAAGTCACGCTGAGCTCTATTAGGTGCATGAGTTAAGTCACGCAGCGTGACTTAACTCACGCATGAGTATATCTGAAAATTCAGTTGGTCGCGAGTGTTTTGTGTTAGAAGAAGAGTATAATTCTTATTCTTTTGATTATACTTACGGTTTTGCTTCACACTTAGATTTTGATCCGTCTGAGTTCACTTGACACACTAGGAATTGCTAAATCTATGCTCAAATCAATTATCTCCAACCCATGCAATATATTTAACAAGTATGATGTGTGTGTATTTGTTGCTTTATTACACTTATTTTCTATCTATCACTCTTTTATTACATCACCCACTTATCACATTCATCAGACAACTCCAAAGGTACACACAACATTTTCCTATCCTATGTATAAAAAGGAACTGCACAACAACAACAGTTTGCTTATAAATTAGTTTTAATCTATGAAGCTAACTATCACATCAAGGTTTTAATATACCAAACTAACTATTGCGTCAATTTAATTCATATAAGTAACAACACATGGATTTTATCACAAAGATCTTAGGCTCTTGGTGTGAGCTGAAAAGTTTTACAATAAAACTGTGAGTTTGTAACCAATTTCAATTTTTTTTTTCATGGCTACGGACCCTCAATAATACACTTTTGTAATTTAACATTTTCTTTTCTATCATATTAATTTTTCACGTGTCCTATAAATTTCAGATTTTATTTATAATCTGAACAAAGTAAATACGCTACAAGATCTTTCAAAACACATTAAACATTTCAGATTTTATAATCTGAATAGAATGTAGAATTAGAAAATAGAGTGAAAAAAGAAATTGCCTTCAATTTTAATCACAACTAGTTATTTCAATATTTCAGACAGAAGAATATTGTCTCTCCTTATGTTCACTCTCAAATATAACTAGTTCAAATTTTTTCTTCTAATTTCATCAATAAAGTTCTTCTTTAAAAAAGTTCATTAACAAAAGTTGACTCTCTGGTATATTTTTTTTTTCATTTTTATTATAAAAAAATCCCTTCTCTCCCGTGAGCCGTCACCAAAACCCTAGTTTCTTCTCCTTCATCCACTAAAGAGGGTGATTTAGGGTCAATTTCTGACCCAAAATCACCACTCTAATTCATTTTCTTATTTCCCTTTTATTGAAATAAATGATTTTCACATTTATTTCGTTTTTTCTTTCGTAATTCTGTCGTCTTAGTGCGACGTTGTTTTGTTCGTCGTTTTTGTTCAACATTGTTTGCTTTTCTTGTTTTGTTCAGGTATTTGTTCGATTCAGATTGCCGGATCTGCTTCGATCTAGTGGAGGTCAAATCAATGACTATGGAGTCGTCAACGTTGCAGATCCGGAGACATAAGTATTTTAGAGACTTAAATATAATCATATGTGTAGGCTTTAGTACTTTTCCATTTTATGCTATTAACATGAATGTTGTAAGTTTGTTCACAGATTCATCCTTTTATGTTTTTGAAAGAGAAATAAATTAGTCACATCATTTTTTACCTTTATCTTTCAATTTTTCTTACTTATGTGCATGTGTCTAAGTATTTTTAGTTTGTGTTTGTGATCAACTAAGACTTGCTCGTTTGAGAAAAAGTCAATACAAAAGAGTTTAAAAAATGTTGTTTTCTACTCGATGCCATTCACTCTGCTGATGTGAACAAATGGGATCGGGTTGTCTTCGAGTCCGACTCAGCTACTCTAGTGCAAGCTTTATCGTCTTCAGGCCATGGTGATTCAGAATTCTATGCTATTGTTTTTAGTATTATCTATCAGTTATCTTTACATTCCAACTTCGAGGTCAAGTTTGTTAGGAGACAAGCGAACATGGTGGCTCATGCTTTAGCTAGGGCGTCCTGTTCTTGAGCTAGTCACCGTATTTTTGATTCTTATCCTTCTTGTATTGAACATTGATTGATTAATGATAATAATTAACTTTGTTTTGGTAAAAAAAATGTTTTCTTTATATAAAGTTCTCACAAAATTGTGGTTCATGTGAAGTTTCTCAAAAAAAAAAAAAAACCAGTGTTTGTCAATAAATAAATCACAAATGCTTGAAAAAAAATAAAATAAAAAAAAGTAAATCACAAATGCTTTTGTTTCAGAAGCGCGCCAAAATCGACACATTTTCCCGCGCTATGCTCAAAACGTAAAAACCCTCGGCGCCGCATCTTCGTCTCATTCGTTTCTGAAATTTCTAAAATCACAGTCAGTCAGTCACCAAAGTTTGATAGAGAGAGAAATTGCAATGGCGGACGACGACGGTTCAAGCAGGAAACGAAGACCAACCCGAGGCCCTGACGCCACCGCACGCAGCCAAGCCTTAGAACTTCTCCGATCCCGCAGATCCAACGGTCCCCGATCCACCACCACACCACAAATCCGACTCGAAAATCCTATCTACGACACAATCCCCGAGGAAGAATACACCGCCTTAGTCGCCAGCCGCCGTGAACAATCCCGCTCATTCATCGTCGATGACGATGGATTCGGTTACAACGATGAAGGCGAAGAAGAGGATTGGTCCAAAGCCGGTTTCTCCCTTTCCTCAGACGAAGAATTCGATGAATCTGAGAAACCTAAACGGAAGAAAGAGAGAGACGCTTCGCAGATCAAGCGTCCTTCTGTTTCTTCTTCTGCGGCAAAATTATCAGCTGCTGCTGCTATGATGGGTGGATCGAGAGTTTCTTCGATGTTTACTTCTGCTAATTTTAAGAAAAGTAGAGATGATAAGGTGTGTGAGAGTATTGTTGATGATGTTCTTAAGGAGTTTGCGCCGGATGAGAACGATAAAATTAGTCGGAGAAAGGTTCAATCGAACTCGTTTTCTGTTGTTAATGATCCACAGATTAAGGCTAAACCTAAGCCCTCTGCTGAATCTGTATTAGGCTCTTATGCGAGTGAAAATTTTGCGAAAATTGGTAATGGTGGAAATGGTGAAATTGAATCTGTTAGGGTTAATAAGGACAAGGATAATGGATCTAGGTTAGGGTTAGAGGAAAAGAGTGAAGTAGAAGTGAATGAGAGTTTGGGAAATTGCGAGGGAGGAATAGTGGTCGAAGATAATGAACGTGGTAATGGGGATTTAGTTGAAGAGAAAGTGGCGGAGGTGAAAGATGAAGAAATGGAAGTGAAACCTGTGGTGAAGAAGGAGGGTTTTACTTTGAATGCGAAAGTTAGTGAAGAAGTGGTGGATCAGAAGTTGTGTGCTACTGCTGGATGGCAGGCGGCGAGGAGTGGTGGTGGTGGAGGCGGGGAGGTAAACATCGCTGATTTGAATAATCAACAACAGGTGGAGTTTAATTTGGAGCCGGAGGGATCGTTGCCTTTTTACATACTTGATGCTTATGAGGAGTATTATGGAGCTAATATGGGTACTCTTTATTTGTTTGGGAAGGTAATTTTGTGGTTTTGAATTCAAGTGATCTGTTAATTTGAATTAGTAATTTCATTTTTCAAGTTCATTTTAATTTTTGCTGGTTCCCTTGAGAAGATTGTGACATTTGACTTCTCCTGTAGATATGTTTTTGAACTTTGAAGTAATACTTCTTAGTTGTTTGATATAAAGCGTGCAAGATTTTATTTTTCACATTCACATATTGTCTATCATACGGTGTTATGTGGATCACAAATAGTATCAGTTTGTTCGAATAATATCATTTTGTTCAAATTCCGCTACGTGACAATGCTATAAAGCGTTGCTATAGCTGCTATTTCACAATGTTTTGTACTAAATAGCATATTGCATAACAATAGCAATTAGTTAAAATTCTGCTATGCAATAGCACTATAGCGCAACCATAGCCATTATTTGACAATACTGCTCCTAATACCCATTGTTAGTGAGCAAGAATATAATCAAAGTAGGAACCTTTTTGTTCATGATGATGCATGATAATGCGCGTGTTTTATTCACCTATAACATGTTAGTATTTTGGTGCCAAGGTCTCATCAACATGGCTAGTTGTCGAAGTATATTGTGAAATTGATATTTTTAGCTTTGTTTTTGGGACTTGGCCAACCGAAAGCCGGGTTGCATTAAACAGTCAGTTTATAATTTCTGCTAATTGGTATAACTTGAATAAAGAAAATGATTTTGACTATTAGTTTTCTTTGTTGATAATTAGGTCAAAACAGGGACTTTGTATCAGAGTTGCTGTGTTGTTGTGAAGAACATGCAGAGGTGTGTCTATGCAATTCCAAGTCATCCTTTGCATTCAACCGGTGAGATGATACAGCTTGAGAAAGATGTCCAAGAGTCTCGAATTTCTCCTGCAGATTTCCGTAAAAAGCTGCAAGTAAGTTTTTACTTTCTTTGACATCATTTATATAATTTTTGTTATGTTATGTTATGTTAGTTTGAGTTTCTTGCCGAATTTCTGTCGGCTAGAGTTGATAAAGTCTATTTTGTCCCACCTCTCTTTAAAATTGTAGGACGCAGTATCTGATACAAAGAATGAGATAGCAAAACATCTGGTGGATTTGGGTGTTTCTTCCTTTAGCATGGCACCTGTTAAGGTTTGCTGATTAACAAATTCTGATGCCACGAATCATAAATGGGTTATGTGATGCCTTTGTGCCACATACATTTTTTGTTCGTCTTTCTATTTTGACCCTGTGCTCATTTTGCAGAGGAAATATGCTTTTGAACGAACAGACATTCCTGCAGGTGAAAATTATGTGGTGAAAATAAATTATCCGTTCAAGGTACATGTTAAATCTATTAACATAATCAATTTATTTAAATTAAAAACGTCAAAGTACGTCTTTCATTATTTCCCAACAAGCTTGTTACGTGTGTGTAATTTGTTTCAATGTTTACAATATTTTAACCATTACAGGATACGGCACTTCCAGTAGACCTCAAAGGAGAAAGTTTCTGTGCTCTTCTTGGAGCTCGAAACAGGTATTGCTATCCTTTGATGTTTTTGGTTATAACAAAAGTATGCAATAGCGAAGGATGATTATTCAATCAGCCTTTCTGAAACTTTATAACATGTATTTTTCGGGTGTGTTTATTTTGTCTGTCATGGTACTAAAAAAATCTGTCCCAATGAAGCATTTATGCTCAGTAATAAGCTTTCCAAAATGATTTATTGGTGCTAAAATTCCCAAACTTGTGTTGAAAAGTGTCCTTAAATTGAACGATAATTTCTGTCAGAAAAACAGATGAACTAACTGTATCCCCACATGCAGTGCACTTGAGTTATTTCTGATTAAAAGAAAGATTAAGGGGCCTTCATGGTTACAAGTTTCAAACTTTTCTACCTGCTCAGCATCCCAAAGGGTGAGATTTTACCTTCCACATCTATTATATATACGTATATGATATAGTTTATTTCTATATACAGGCCTCCCTTTCTTTTTTGAAGTCTTAGCAGCTTCGTTTGCTTACAGGTTAGCTGGTGCAAATTTGAAGTGGCTGTCGACTCTCCTAAAGACATCAGGAATTCTTCAAAAATCACTCCAGTGACTCCCCCTGTGGTTGTCACAGCAATAAACTTGAAGACCACCATAAATGAAAAACAGAACATAAATGAAATTGTATCTGCATCTGTTGTCAGTTGCAATATGGTTAAGGTTGTTTGCAATTCTTTTATTAGTGTTTAGATTTCTTGCCGTCACTTCTCAAAGTGCATTGATATATCTGCACATGCGTACCAGCACTTCTGCATAGATATTTCTATATTCAAATCTATTTTTCAGGAAGGCTTGATTTACTGTCAATATGCTTCTTGAGTTTGTTATGGCTGACGAAGTGATCGTTGCTTTGCCACTTCTATATGCTATTTCTTTTCACATGATAAGAATACCGAGAGCTACATACATACATTTCAAACTCAGATTTGAATAGATTTGGTATATTTTTATTGGTAATGATGCATACTGCGTGAATAAACTACCAAACTAGTGTTCACTAACAACTTTTACAAATGCATTTACTTAAAACCCACAATCTCTTATTCGGTTAATGTGGCCATTGACTCAATTAAATCTCATGTTCTCTTGTTGTAACATGAACTTATGCCAATACAAAGCTTTAAGCTTCAGGCAGTTATACTCATTTCATATGTTTAACTATTCAGGCTGATGCAGTATTATTGTTTGTTGTAAGGAATATTCAACAAACCAGAAGAATACAAATTTAATTATTTCTTTTGAACCTTCCACAATATGTTGGAATTTATGATGATTGCATATATATACTAAATTCTTAATAATCTTAGCCCTAAAAAAAATTCTTAACAATCTAACATACTTCTGCTTAAGAGTCAAATAGTTGGCTTGACAGTGCTTGTGCATAATCATCTTATAGCTGATACAATAGGCACTAGGCTGAATTTTTAGTTGTACTCCTTGAAGCTTAAAACAAATTAAAGCATGAACTTAATACCTTTAAAGATTCTGTGTGTAAATACTTTGACAGCTTGAATATTATTATCAATTTTAAAGATACGTACTAGTTTTTCTATACTATATAAGTTGTAGTTGAGGTTGAAATATGATCCACAGTAACCTTTCCTGTTTGACTTTTTAGATTGACACTCCTATGCTGTCTTCAGAGTGGAAGAGACCTGGAATGCTGACCCATTTTACTGTTATTCGCAAACTTGATGGGAATATATTTCCAATGGGATTCAATACGGAGGTTACGGACAGAAACATAAAAGCTGGGTCAAATGTTCTGTGTGTTGAAAGCAGGTGGAAACTTAAAGATTTGTTAATAGTTTGAGCATTTTACTTTTATTCACAGCCACATGTCGCCCTTAGAATTCAAATACTATGCTATCGGTAAATAGCAAAAAAAATTCTTGAATACCATATGCTTGCTTCCAGGATTGACCCATTTATTTACTTTGTTTCAGTGAAAGAGCTTTGTTAAATCGTCTAATGTTACAATTACACAAGATGGATAGCGACGTTCTTGTTGGACATAATATTTCTGGATTCGACCTCGATGTTCTTCTACACAGATCTCAGGTAGGAATTTGGCTGCTTCTCTGAAACATTTTCTTGTCCAATTATATGACCTTTCTCATTGAATAAAAATTAACTGAATTTTGTCTGAAAGGAAAAAGAAATTAACTCAATTGTTTCTTTCAGTCTATAGCCTTTAAACATTCTTTGTTTTCAAATGGATGATATCTTGATGATAAACAGTTGGTTCAAATTGTTTGGACTAGGCTGAAAGTAGTATGAAAATCACGTAAGACGAAAAATTATGATGGATATAGCAGGAAGGTAGGTAATTGAATATGCAACTTCAGACAATTATTAAATTCAGTATTATAGGACTTCTCAGACTCTTTTCATCATATATCCAACTTGCATTTTACACTACGAAGAAGATGCTGCATCTTAAAGCCAAATAAAAACTTGTGCAGGCTTGTAGAGTACCAAGCAGCATGTGGTCTAAACTGGGCCGTCTCAACCGTTCTACGATGCCTAAGCTCGATAGAAGAGGCAAAACATTTGGTTTTGGAGCTGATCCTGCTATTATGTCTTGTGTTGCCGGTCGGCTTCTTTGTGATACGTATTTATGTTCTCGTGACCTATTAAAGGAGGTAAATTATTTGTTGAGAGAGGAGTGCTAGAAACACTCTTTTTTCAACTCTCTAACACTCACACAATTATTGGGTGAAATCAATGTGGGTCCCACACTTTGAAAATGGGTTCCGCATAAAGCGGTGAGATTCATATGGATTTCATCCCATAAATGAGGGATTGTTAAGAGTGTTGTTAGCATTTCTCTTGTTGAGAAATCTTGCCAAGCAGGAATTTAGGTTTTGCTTTTTATTTCTTACTAACTACCTTGCTTTTTATTTCTTACTAACTACCTTCATTGGTTCTTCCAGGTTAGCTATTCTTTAACTCACCTTGCAAAAACACAGCTAAACCAGTCTCGGAAGGAAGTTGCTCCACATCAAGTTCCAAAAATGTTCCAAACTGCAAAATCCCTGATGGAGCTGGTAGGTGCCACTGTCCCAGAACAGTTTTATCTTTCCTTTTTTTTTTATAATTTTTTTTGTCAATGATATAAAGTAGCTGATTAGCATTTCAATCTTGTTTTCATTTCTGACTTTCTGCATCACAAAATCTAGATACATTATGCAGTATTAAACTTGGGTTGCTTTTCCAATGATTAGTATTTCATTGTTATGGAACTTTTTTTCATTTCTGATTATCTGCATCACAACATCTAGATACATTATGCAATAGGCTGCACCAATAGATATAAAGTATGGCAGCTGTCATGGTTGTTGATTTTAGCACTTTATTTTCTCTTGCTTTGCTTTGTACTATTGTTGATGTCAGCAGTAGCTTGAAGCCTTGAACTTGATAATGCTTCTGGCCAACTATTTAAGTTGTTGAAACTTCAAGGTGACAAGATGTTGGAAGTAGTTTGTAGTTATTCAGCAGAGTCTAATGACTATCATGAACAATGAAGAATCTAAGTTGATTAAGTAAGGGATCTTCACAACTAATTGTTTTGAAAAATTGGTGTCGATTGAGCAACTTATTACTTCCATTTGACATACTTGATTGATCAAACATGATAATTATATTAAATGCTTTCATTTGACGTACTTGATTGATCAAACATGAATCATCTTAAATGCTTCTATCCTGGTTTTTATAGTATTCTTGATTTGGTCAGATTGAATATGGGGAAACGGATGCATGGTTGTCTATGGAACTCATGTTTTATTTGAGTGTCCTTCCTCTCACACGCCAGTTGACTAATATAAGTGGCAACCTATGGGGGAAAACTCTTCAGGTGAGCCATTGCAGCATTTATTTGCTGGCTTAATTTGGTATTATACATGATGTAGCAGTTAGAGGTTGACATCTACTGTTTTCTATTTCAGGGTGCCCGGGCACAGAGGGTGGAGTATCTTTTGTTGCATGAATTCCATACAAAGAAATATATTGTTCCAGACAAGTTTTCTAATTACGCAAAAGAAACAAAATTGACAAAGCGCCGAGTAACTCATGGTGTCGATGATGGCAACTTTGACGATGCAGATATTAATGATGGAAACTATCATAATGATGCTTCTGAAAGTGATCATAAGAAAAACAAAAAGGCTGCTTCCTATGCTGGAGGACTGGTTTTAGAGCCAAAGAAGGGTCTATATGATAAATACATATTACTTCTGGACTTCAACAGTCTATACCCTTCCATCATTCAGGTTGATAATATTCTCTTTCAAAATGTGCTTCTGGTTCCTGTGACACTTTCACTCCTTTGGCATTTTGTCTATTTTATTTACTTATCTGCTTCACCTCTATGGTGTAATTTATGGCAGTTTCTTCTTTTGCAACTTACTGAACTGCATCGCAGGAATATAATATCTGCTTCACAACTGTTGAAAGATCTTCAGATGGATCTTTTCCTCGTCTGCCATCTAGTAAAACAACTGGAGTCTTGCCAGAGGTAAAAATGCACGGATACAAACAAAATTATCTCTAAAATCATTTTTTGTTATAGGACTTCTCAGATACTTTTGAACTTCAAGTTTGATGTGTCCAACTGCTGCCGAGTTATCGTGTTTGATAACATTGCAGCTTTCACAACTCAGTTGTCTTTTTTTGGGTGCATGAAAGTAGTGTTTGTTAATGAGGTCTAATTAAGTTTGATTTAGCATTGCATTTAGGCTAAAATATCTTGTGCTTCATGTTTGGAAATGATATTTTGAGATTTACAGTTTTGTTGTTTGGATAATTGCGCATGAAATTAGATTTTCTCGAGTTGTCTCCATCTTGTTTGTTTCCATCTTAGCTGCCATTCTTAGTCTTGTGGCCAGCTTTTTAGTGAGAATTTGTAGAACTTTTAGTATTTGAAATACCACAAAATTAGGAAAGGATTCGAAATCTAGTTGCCATGATTGTTACAATGAAGCTCATAAAAGGTGGTGGAAAATTGACCAGAGAAAGACTATTTGTAACATCTCTATTTTACTATTTTCTAGTACCATGGTGGATTTTTTTTTTTACATTGAAATGGGATTTGATCATCTTTTATACGATGTATTACCTCACTATTTCAAGTAGAGAATACAATTGAACCAAGAATTCTGTCATTTTAGAATTCTGTCATTTCTCTAAATGCCATTTTAGAATTCTGTCAGAATGCACCTCTGTTGATTACATTGACCAAGAATGGCACATTCAAGGTCCTTGAATATTTATTTGAAAGGATTTACATCGGTCTAAATAACATGTCTGTTTTGCGTTCATTTTTTTAATGCATTAAAAATTTGAGATACTTTGTAACCTATATATGGTGATTTTCTTTCCCCTCCTGAAGACTGCAGAGATTTGTTGCATATATTCATTTTTTATTTGTTTGTTATGGTAGTTGCTGAAAAAGCTGGTTAAGTGGAGGCGAGACAAAAAGGCATCGATGAAAACTGCATCTGGTCTTAAACGTCAGCAACTGGACATTCAGCAGCAAGCACTGAAGCTTACTGCCAACAGGTTTTTATCTTGGTTTTTCCTAGCCTCTAGTTCCGAGTGCTCAAAATTGACGTTTTATTCTTCCTTCTGCAATAAAAAAATGTTATGGTGTATGATGCAGTATGTATGGATGCCTAGGATTTTCCAATTCAAGATTTTATGCAAAACCACTGGCTGAGCTCATTACCCTACAAGTAAGAAGAATATGCTGGCTTGTTTCTGCAAAACCAGTCATTACTCATTACCATACTCTCAATATAGTCTCAGACACGTGCATTTTGACTTCCATGTTTGATGTCATACAGGGAAGGGAGATACTACAAAGTACTGTTGATCTTGTTCAAAATAACTTGAATTTAGAGGTTATTTCTACTACACTGTTTCTTGAAGTATTGTACGATTTTATTATGTATACGAGGTCAATTGATTTGACTGGTTGTGTATGGTATTAGCTCTTAATGATTGTACTGTCTTGTAGGTGATCTATGGTGATACTGATTCAATAATGGTTTACAGTGGGCTAGATGATATTGCAAAAGCAACTTCAATATCTAAGAAAGTTATTCAAGAGGTAAGAATTGACCATTAGCTGCGTGAAGTTCCTTTGAACCTATATGATGAACTCGTGGTGATTGGGTTTATATTTACCTCAACTTTCTTTTCTTTTGCAACATAGTATGTCAGAGCCAAACTTTTCCAGCCTTTTATCCCCCCATGAAATAGACTATATTTATTGATTTTTTTCTAGACTTAAAATTTTAAAGAGCAGTTGATGTTTAAAATGTTTGTATTTCCTGTTTCTTGCCATCAGCGAGTTTGCTATTACAGATAATTTTGGCATGTTTCAAGAATATATGTTCACAGATGATTTTTACCATATTGTAGTTTTCGTTTTTTTGATATAATGATCTGTGATTTCTCCTTTAATTTGTCATTAGGTCAATAAGAAATATCGGTGCTTAGAAATTGATCTTGATGGTTTGTATAAGAGGATGCTACTTCTCAAGAAAAAGAAATATGCAGCTGTTAAGGTGCAGTTTAAAGATGGCACCCCATATGAGGTATGTCTATCTTATTATTTTGCATTATCTAACATTTTAGAAGAACATGCCAGTAGGATTAACATATGGTGCAGGTTATTGAACGCAAAGGTCTTGATATTGTCCGCCGTGACTGGAGCTTGTTAGCAAAAGATTTAGGAGATTTTTGCTTGACTCAAATTTTGTCGGGAGGGTATGTTACCATTGCACACTCTGGCTATTCTGGATGCAATATTTACTCATTTATGTGGTAACTTAATATTGTGGCTTCCGTGCTTATAGGTCATGCGAAGATGTTGTCGAATCAATTCACAACTCTCTCATGAAGGTAAATTGTGATGTCTTATAGAATAAGATATTTGCTTATAATAACCTACCATATGATTGGAGAATTTTAAAGGAAGAAACTTCTTGTATCTTTGGGCCCAAATGCTATAGCAGGGTGGTTTGTTGCCCAGATGCCTTGATGCATATTCAAATTTGATTGGATTTGTCATTAGCGGATGGCACTTCTTAAATTGGTCTAATTATTAATCATAGGAGAAGGTGTTAGAGTCTGTTGGAGATTTTGTTCTAGTAGATTTTTCCCTACCTTTTAATTTTTCATAAAATTGGAGTATGAGGTTTATTTCTCCAGCCAACCATTGAATGCTAGTTTTAATACAGGTACAAGAAGAAATGAGGAACGGACAAGTAGCATTGGAAAAATACGTCATCACAAAGACATTGTCTAAACCACCCGAAGCATATCCTGATGCCAAAAACCAGCCACATGTTCTTGTAAGTACCGACATTTTTTTTTACTTAAAATGATCCGATCTGTGTTTTATTTTGTTCTGATCTGCTCAATTCTGAGGATAGCTATCTTGATTAACATATAGGTGGCACAAAGATTGAAGCAACAAGGTTACACATCTGGTTGCTCTGTTGGCGATACAATCCCTTACGTAATTTGCTGTGAGCAGGTTTGTCATTTAGTGCTCTCAATCAAAATACAACCGGGATAACTTTGAAATATGTTGCATCGGGTATTTGAAATTTAGGCATCCAAAGATTTGCTTTGTATTTATTATTATGTTCTTTGAGTAGGGTGGTAGTTCAGGCAGTGCGACCGGAATTGCTCTACGTGCCAGACATCCAGATGAATTGAAACGAGAACAGGGGACATGGCTAATTGATATTGAATACTATTTGTCACAACAGGTGCCTTGCGG
>Ga0315913_1007020_pt1 | contig 13571 bp, 11 predicted proteins | sample MpolsnodulesMG_FD_207736 | JGI IMG/M metagenome (GOLD analysis project Ga0315913, IMG submission 207736) | Medicago polymorpha root nodule microbial communities from Los Angeles, California, United States - small nodules | ecosystem: Host-associated > Plants > Roots > Nodule | place: USA... | reverse complement strand
CAAAGACATTTTGTAATTTTTATACAAGGACTATAATGACACGAATTGATACATTAAACCACCAAAATGATTACCATTTACACTAAAGAAATTAAAGCAGACATTTCTTTTCTTTTTTTTTTGGTGGTGATGAAAGCCACAGGGACCACTAAACAAAAGTTGTGGATTCATTTGGGAATATCTGTAGAAGCCACATAGGGACCCATATAGCCACAATCAAAAAAAGAAGAATCACAATGGACATCTTTATTGAGTAAGCCACATAGGGACCCATATAGAAGAGGAGATGCTTGTTGGTATCCATGTAGGAGTGATAAGGAGTACCAACATGGCACTTAATGGTAACTAGAGGGGGAAAAAATTAGCATAGAAGTACACTTGTGCTATAGTATCTTGAGATTTGAATCAACTGAAAAAATGTTTCAATTCTCACCATAGAAGTACACAACAAATACAAGAGCTCTTTTTTAGTTCATCATGGAATTGATGTGAAAGTATATGATACAGTTAAAACTAAAATCAGTTTGTACTATATGGAATTTTCTGATTGACAAGCCTGAATGGAGGATTTACCATCCAATTTTTCAGAAGAATTTACCCCATTTAAGCTTTTGTTAAATTTTTCTCCAAGCTTTAACCATTCAACTTGAATATTTTCTTGGATTTTCTTGGCCACTTCCCTCTCATCCTTCAAGTGAGGAACTTGCTCTCTCAACTCATCTCTTTGTGCTTTGAGAGTCTTTGCTTCTTCAAAAACTTCCCTTTTTCTCTTCGTAGCAGTGGTCTTAGCCGATTGAAACACAGATATGTTAGCTTTGATCGCATTTATTTGCTCTTCTAGCTCTTTCTTTCTTTGCTCCAAAGTTGCAAGCTGGTTGCACAACTCATTTTCTAAAGACATAATTTCCTTGAACTCATTCTTGTTTGCTTCAAGACTTTCTTCTACTTTATCTGCTTTCATGATGTGGGAGCTCACAGACTCTATTTTCTTACTAGCGTCATTGTAGTCACAACTCCAGCGAGTGAATTCTCTAGAAACTTCCAATATCAACAACCTCATTTCTGACGAGATTCCGTTGACCACAGACATCTTGGAAAGGTACTCTATCGCAGATTTCACAGTACCGCACTGTCCAGTCTGCAATAGAACAGAGAACTCTTTGGAGAGAAGGTCTTGCAGTGTTTTTAATGCTTTGCTTGTCTCTTCACAAGGCGTCGCAGTGTTGGATGATTCGGAGATGACTGTGGTATCTTGTGAAGGTGACTTAAACGAGCTCTCGACATCGAGAGAAGCATAAAATGCATTCATTTCTCCGTCATCCAGAGACAGTTCCCCTTGATTTTGAGGAGATTCAACTCTAGGAAGTAACAAAGTGGGATTGCTTTTATGATTTAGTTCTCCAATTGGACTGGAAGTATTTTTAATGGATGCAATAGTAACAGTTGCAGACCCATAATTTGGAGACGGGGAAAAACATATGACCTGTGGTTGAGGTTCAGCCTTTAATGGGCGTACCATAAGCGTTCTGCTTGATCCAGAATCTTCATTTAAACGAAGAAAGTTAGTAGTGACAATGAAAGGTAACAACTTTATTTGCTATGAACAAATGGGAAGAAAAAAAAATGCAAAATTTAATTACAAAACACAGGACCGGAGCCCAAGTTTCTCAAGCCACCACCATATATACATAGCAAGCAATAATGCTGTCACAATCAATCTCACACTACTATGGCTACTACATGTGGCATTTGTTTTTCAACTATGGTATTTTAATAGGTGAGTTAAAGTTCACAACTTTTTACATATCAATAGGAATCGACCTCGGTACTCAGGGGTTTACAACAATATAAACCCTGCGCATCAACCATTTGCACAAGACTCCAGGGTTTAACAGATCGATATGCATATGATTAATTAAACTTGCAAGCAAAGCTCGAAGCCTATCACCATTTAGAAGCCATGTCCATACCAATTTTTTCAAATATTTTCAACTGTTAATCGGTTGGATCTTTGTTTGAGCTCATTCACCAAAGATTACTAAACTTGATAAACTATATGACGGCTATTTGAGTAAAGACAAATGGAGATAGCACACTAACCTTTGACACTATAGGTACCTCTGTGATACCCTGAAGACATTGAATCTTGAGTAACAACGCCCAATGGTTTTGGTCGCTTGGGACATATGACTAAATGTCGCTTCAAATGAGAAGTTCCACAGTTATCTTGTAACAGCTTTCCACAATATTTGCATAGAACTTTATTACCTTCGGTTGTTTGGACGCGCTCCATTTCATCCCATACTTTAGACGTCATTTTTGGTCGCTTTGAACTATTAAAATCTTCACATTCGTAATCTATCTCACTGCTCGTTGTAATCTCATTTGTCATATTCTCCTGCGAAAAAATATCAACTAAACTAAGCAAGGCAAACAGATCGAGAATTTCAAATCCAAAATACATAGCTTACACAAACAGAATGAGTTCACAAGGCCAGAACACCGGCATCTCCTATATTTAAATAACACCAATTCAACAGCATAGTAAAAAATATAGCTGAATCAGTATTTATGTTCAGGAATATATATTCAATTATCATAAAGTAACTAAAATCCTAATGTGGCAAGTGCAACAATCAAATATGCAAGCAAATCCAATACCAAAGAGACAACACGATATAACTAACAACAGAATTATCCAAAATAAGATAGCAAGACACAATGTGCTAGACCTGATCTCCTCCCCTCCAAAAAAATCAAACAAACTACTTAAACTTCAAACAAACTCCCCCCTTCCCCTCATTTCTTAAAGGAGGGAAGGGCTTACTTCTCTTTTTTAAATTAAAGACACCGTAAAATATTTTCAAAAATGAATCAAGTGTTATTGAAGACAACCAATCAAACACTAATAATGTTGTTCCCTCCAAATCTTTTCAAATATTAAATATATTTCAAAATATAAGTTTAGCCCTCCCCTCCAAAACTCAACTCCTAAATATTAAATATAATACAAAACCTGTCTGAGAATTGTATCACCCAGAAATTGAACTCGAGTTTTCCTGAATGATTCGTCTTTATGTAGAGTTCATTAACCATCTGAACTCAATCACTTGCATTTCAAAGTAGTAGTAGTAATAATAAAAGTCTTTTTTTTTACCAACAATTTTTTTTTTTTTCCCTCTTTTTCCAAGTTCATTGTATTATTTTTCAACATAAACCCATGTTTTTCTCCATTCCTCAAGTTCCTACAAATACTACCAATAATTTGCACTACCAAAAATTCTATTCTAAGTTCCAATTTTTCACACAAATATTCATCACTTGAAACATTAAAACTAATGGGTCACTCCAACTATTCAACTTCTAAAATTTCATAAATTCAAGCATCAATAAAATTTTAAAAAAAATTAAAAATCAAAATCAAGTCCTTACTTATATCTTAAATTCAAAGCCCGCAAATAAAAATTAAAACAAAAAAAATCACAAGATTTAGCATGAAAAAGAACATAATAAAACACAAACACACACACATATATATATAAGAATTATTACAAAGAGGTTGGGTTACCTGAATTCTTCTGCAATTGTACCCAGCAAGATGAAGCTGTTTGAAGGCAACAATGGCAGTGAGTTCAGAGATCACGGCAGATGAAGGAGAAAGGCAAATTGCAGTGCGGTGATGAAGGAAGGGAGGAAGCAGAATTGACCCGGGCTATGCTTTGTAGGCTTTAGGCTTAAGCCCGGGCCTGCTTTGGGTAGTCCATCATTTGGGCTTTAGCCCATGGCCCAAAATTTTATAAGTCTTGTTTATTTATTTTTTTTATGAAGGATGAATCTTGGTTTATATGAAGTGTAAAATAGTTTAATGTTGTTAGTGCAATTCACTTTTAAACTTTCACTCACACACGTAATTCACTTGTTATCAAATAATGCAGTGTTTGGATTCGCATTTGGCGATATATTTTCGTGTTCTTATGTAAGTTCAACGTGAATTTAAAGAAGTCAAAAATCGTAAGATCTAGCTAAACGTACGTTTGTGAAAAATCCACCGTTGTTCCAAACATATTGTAAGAAGAAGAAAAAAAAATTAAAAAAAACTAGAAAAGTTGTTTGAGAGAGCTTTGGGGAGTGATGAAAGAGTAAAATAGTTTAATGTAATATAGTATATAGTTTTTCACTAATCGAATGTATGTGTGCAAGTAAATCAATATAAAAAATATTATGTTAGGTTTAAAGTATTAAATGAATAATTAAGCAATGGAAAATAGTCATTTTTAAATGACGGTAGAAACTTTATATCAATATCATGATAATCCAAATAAAAATATTAAATGAATAGATTTTTTTTTACTAATTATTGTCTTTTATTCACAATAATATTGATTTCATTACTTTAGATGTTTCTTTTTTGATAAAAATAAATGTTTGGTTTAATTGGTCTCGGATGTTCAGAGAGTATGAACAAGCATCAAAACTCAAAGAAATTTAAATTTTAAATATACATTTAGGGATGTCTGATTTTATTTTTTTTAATAAGCTGAACTAGCCTACCAAAATTGACATCGGGAATAATCAAACACATTGACGAAGAGCACACTCGCAAATCCCAAGTCAATACCACCAGACTAACCTAAGTGGGTTAGGGACGTCTAATATTGACTTGATCTAAAAGTCAATTTCACAATTCTTAATAAATTTTAATAAAATATTTATTTGTATTCAATTTTTATTAATTTGGAATAATTTTTTTATTAAAAATAATAAAGGTTCACCTTTTTGTTCAAAAAAATAAATAAAAAAAGCTTTACCTTTTAACTGTTTTTTCTAGATTAATATTATATGAACTCTACATTTTATACTACATACATAGATCTTAAACTTCATTAGTTGACTTTTTTTTTTACAAGATTTAAACTTCATTACTTGACGGTAACATTCAATGAGTATAATTAAGTGTTTCACCAATTTTATTTAAAGTCGTTTTGCCTCAACAAAGAAAAACTTCATCTAAAACTGAGTCATTTGAAAAATGTTTAAGTTTGATCTTTAAATAAAATAATTAATCATCAAACTTTACTTATCTCTCAAAACATATGTTTGAGTTTGAGTAGATGGATATACTTGGAGTTATAATTGCACGATATTAATACATTACTAGGTTAATGTTAAGTAGCCTCAACATACCAAGTAATCATATCCTCTAAAAATAAAATAAAAAACCAAGTAATAATATTTTATTTATAACTTCCTTAAAAAAAAAATTATTTGTAAACGTCACTAAAACCCTAATTTTTTCTCCTTCATCTAGTAAAGAGAAATGATTTAGGGTCAATTTTTCACTTCAAATCATCTCTCTAAATTGTTTTTCTCTACACTTTTTATTTAAATAAGTGATTTTCACATCTATTTAATTTTTTCTTTCGTGATTTCGTCGTCTTAGCGCAACGTTGTTTTATTTGTCGTTTTTGTCCGATGTTGTTTGTCTCACCCGTCTTGTTCAAGTATTTGTTCAATTCAGATTGTCAAATAAGTTTCGAACCATTGTCAATCCAATCAACGACTTCCACGCCGTGAACATTGCATATCCGGATACATGACTATTCCAGAGACTTGAATATAGTCATATTTATATTTGTAGGTCAATGTTTTTTTGTCCCTTTATACTATTAACATGGATGTTATAAGTTTGTTTGCAAATTTATCTTTTTTATTCTTAGTGAATTTGTATTTTATTGATGTGTTCTATCAAATTGAATGAATGAATATTGATTGTTTTTAATATAAAAAATAACATAACCAAGTAATCACATTTATCCATGTTTCATTCTTATAGATTCTTTTGGTGGCAATTCTTACAAAAAAAAATAAAAAATAATTCATCAATAAGAACTCAAAATTGGTAGCTAATTGTTCAACATTACAACGATAAATAATAATGGAATTTGGGTGAAGCAATTTATTAGACATATCGAAAGGTGACCATTCAATCAACATTACTTCTCATTGCATCAACTTTATTATACATCTGTAACTGTTTTGTGTTGTAGGAAATCCTGAAACCAGATGGCTGACATTTTTGGATATCTTTTGAGGCCATTATTATAATCTACAAAGTATATTCCAAACCTTGAAGTGTAGCCTGAACTCCATTCAAAGTTGTCTATCAATGACCATGCAAAGTACCCTTTCACATTCGCTCCATTCCTTGTAAAAAATTTATACATTAAACATATATATATTAATTAGATAAAATTAGAAAAAGGAAATTACACTATACAAAAATAAAATTAGTAACTTAATTGCTATGTAGAAAGAAAAAAAAAATGTGTCACTAAATTAGTCATCAAATTTTTTAATGAGAGACCTTAAAAAATATTAAAGAGAGAATTAGAGACAAAATTCATATTCTTGTTCTATATACACTTTAATTTTTTCGGTGCAAAGTTATTTTTTAGGGCACATACTCTATTGCAGTTTGAAGATAGTAGATATGACCATAGTGGTAATCAATCCTTTGTGTGTCTTCAAGGGCTTTCTCAAGAGGGAGTGTTGGATCATTAGAGTCATCCATACCTATATATAAATTCACAATATAATATGTTTACAATAAAATTGTATATTAGAAAGAAATAACTGCGACTAACGTAAATTTCCTATCAAAATTTTAGTATAAACCAATGCTTAACTTTTGCACCTTAAAGAAATAGATTGAAAGAAAATCTAGTTGGTGTATTAGAATTACCATTTTCAGTGATATAGATCAACGGGTTGTTGTACTTTGTTTTAATGTAGAGCAACAAGTCGTGAATTCCCTTTGGATAAATTGATAACCATTTTGAAGCTGCCTGCATGTGTAATATAGGTTCCCTTTATGTCAATGTAGTCCAAGAAAAATTTAAAATCAAAACCTAAATAAGGCATTATATTATTGTTTGTAATTGAAATGTAAAAACATTAGGTTTACAACTGCAACTTAATTATCACGCACATACCGTTGGGCCAATAGGTGTTCCATTACGGTTGTCTGTAAAAAAAAAAAGTTACTACATAATAGTCAATTGTTAACATAAATATATGTAGTTGCTTACACTAAATTTAGTTGTTACATTTTTATTTTTTTAAGGAAAATTTAGTTGTTACATGTCACTCAAATTTATTCCATACTCATATGTTCACCCAAATTTTCCTCCTACTAGCTAGTTAATAATTATTAACAACAACTGTTATTCTAACACAACTTTTTACACATATACATATGAACAATACTTTTATTTGTCGTGTTTTTTTTAAATATTGGAGAACTTTCATAAGACAAATACAAAATTGGACCGTCAATCTACTCCTAGGGGTCTAGGCGCTCTCTACAAGAGCCTACACGACCTCCAGAAGGGCCTAGACGCCCTCCCGAAGGCCCTTGAGGCCCAGGCGCGCCCCTCCAAAGCCGCCGCTTCAACAATCTCCTAAAAGCTTCTAGAAGTCTCTGAAAAGACTTAAAGCCCAACTTGCTTAGGGCTTAAGTCAAGCAAAAACAAGCACGCAGAGGGTTATAATACTACTTTTGGGATCATTCTTAAGGCATCTCATAAAAAGTCTAAATCCTAGATTCTCTTGTTGTACTTTTGCAAGTACAAAAATAATGGCATTAAAAACTTTCACCACAGAATGATGATATTAACAACTTATTTCACATGTATTTAATTAACAATTTAGAATATCATGAAAACGTAAAACATATACCCTACTAAGTACTAACCATAAAAACGTAAACCATTAACCACTTATTTTGTGAATCCTCTTTCACTTATAATGTATTCAACCTCCACTTTTTTATCTAATGTGGGGCATATTACTCACACTTGCACATAACAAATGCATGATTATTTTTTGCTTTAAATTGAATTAATTGAGGCTTTAGAGTAGCAAAAGATTTCATTTTGTCACACATTTAAGATGTGATAGTAATGAATCTTGCTGTGTGTTAAACTAAGGTGTATTCTACTGTATTATTGAAAATATCATCATTAACAACACACTTACTTGTAAGAATAACAAGTGAATCTGTGATGTAGCTGGGCTTGACTTCACTTGATTCAGGTGCATTAGTTGCATAATAGGAAGTGTAATAGTTTAATCCAATAAAATCAAAGGATCCTTTTACAAGCTTTGCTTGATATTTTGAGAACTTTGGTAATCGACTCCCTAGTATGGACCTCATGGAGCTAGGGTAGTCTCCTATTGTCAATGGATCCATAAACCTACAATACATTTTTTAAAATATCTCTCTTGCGATGTCTTGCATAATTACTATAGTCAAGTTTCAAATATAATTTATGGTTCATAAAGTAGTTAATTACCATCCAAACATGAAATCAATGGCTCTTTGTGAAGCATGATGATCCAATTTTGTATCATAGAGTGGGACCATCCAGTAACACATTAATGATATCCCTATCTTGCCCTGTTGAGATGTCTGTGCAAAGTAAAGAAAATTAGGTCTCAATATGGATATTAATTAATGAAGAAATACAAAGTATTGGAATAAAAAAATCTTAAATCTAAAGAATAGCCATAATTAAGTGGGTGGCAACTCTTAGAGCATCTTCAATGGTTATTTTTTAAGGAGTTTATTTTGGGTTTTATAAACCACTGAAAGATGGTCCCACAATGCCACATCATATTAATGCAACTCATACACATTTAGCTGCTCTAATTGTAATAATTATGCAACTCTGAAAAAAATCACATTTTTATATTTTTTATTTCTACTCAATGCTGTCAAAAAGTTAAACATTAGTTGATTAATTTCTATGATATAATGTCTTATTTAAAATACTTCAGCAATCAGCAATTTTTATGCTACCCACTTTGGCACATCAAACTCCTTCAATGGACTGAAAAATTAAGATATGGTTCATTAACTTATGGAAACATCTATGACACCCGACATGCTCTTACTATATAAACTAGTAGTGATGATTGCTTTCGTGCCAATCTAAACTCAAAAATCTATCATATACTATCATATATAGCTCATAACTCAATAGCTAGCCTAACCATAAAGGAGACGTATTAGAGAAAAGTACAAAATCTACCTAGCCATATGTTTTTGCAAGGTTAAGTAGACATCAAAATCTAAGACATAAACTGCGAGAATTGATTTAATTAAAATAAATTCAAACCTGATATTGAGTTTTGTAGACATTGACAGCAGTTGCATGAGCAAGTATTTGATTATGAGCCGCTATATAGGGTTCAGTGGCGGAATCTCCACCGGTGCAATTCAAGTTTTGCCAGGGCGAACATCGACCAGGTGCTAACTTTCCATTAGCATAAGCATGCTTGGCAAAGCTCCATGGTTCATTCAATGTGATCCAATGCTTTACTCTATCTCCAAATTCTTTAAAACAAAGTTCTGAATAATATTGAAAGTCGTTCCTGGATATAGTGATAGTTAGAGGAAAAAACATATGATGATATACCTAACTTTATGATATTAGATTATCTTTGGTCATATGAGATGTGAATTACACTATATTAGGACTCAAAAATCCACCATATTCTTCTTCAAGAGTTTGAGGAAGGTCCCAATGAAAAAGGGTCACAAAGGGTTGAAGACCTACATTGACATAGCAATTGAAGTATTTTAGACAAAAATCATTAAATGAAGAAGAAGTTCATATGGTATTACCCTTGGAAAATTCTATGGTGAAGTCGTGAAAATGACTTTTCTGATGAAGTTAACACTATAACATCAAAATTGTAGTGAGTAACACCCCACTGTTTGTACAGTGACATCAAAAGTTCAGTCCCCATAGTATCATCAATTCATCAGATTAACAAGACTACACTTAATCTAATTTTATCCTACCTTGTTTTAAGTGTAACACCACAGCGAGTGTAACATTCAAGACTATCACATAATATCATCAAGTCTGTTTACATGTTAACGATGTCAACGATAAAATAGTACATGTAAGTCGAAGATGTTGCAAGCATTACTAGATGAATTACTATTGATCATTAATCAGTAATCAACAATTTAAAAATGAATCAAACATTAATATTAAAATTAACTTTTTCAAAAAAGTCAGTTTTCTGACTACACCGTAGAAGCTCCCATTACCCTTGGCCAGAAGTTCATTGATGAGATTGTTGTAATAGTTGATTCCTTCCTTATTTACACCTCCACCAATCTTTCCTTCTGCAATTAGTAAAGGAATTTAACATGTAAATTAATATTATAAATTTATAGGCGTCTAATATGGACTTGATTTAAAGATTAACTTTATTAAAAATAGTAAGGATACACCTTTATATATACCTTTTTTAAAAGTTAACATTAAACACACCTTAAATTAATATTAATAGTGATACATGAAAAGAAAAAAAAATGTTTCTTAGTCCTGGTTTCCCGTTGCTTACTTGGAAGTATTCTGGACCAAGAGATGGAAAATCTATACGCATCCATATTGATGTCCTTCATCATTTCAACATCTTCCTACATTATATCAGAAATGTCTCAACTATGATCCAGCATCATTGTTTTTATTATTATTATTATAATAATCCTTTTTTTTTTTAACAAATTATGATAACAATCTTAATAACACACAAGTTTTCTTTTTAGAGAATTTATAACACACAAGTTATAACATCATGGTAACATATTATAGTTTAGTATTGAACCTTATAACGATGGTATTGATCAATGGCTATGTCTCCATTACTTTTGTCCTTTATCTTACCTGTAAAGTTAAGCAACAAAATTTGTTGGTGAATGTAGCAATGCTCTTCAGCAAAACATACATAGTATGAATGTAGAATTAATACATAAATGAGAAAAGCAATGGATAATTAAATGAGGGGAAATGTTAACCGGTGCTCTCGAAGCATTGTTAAGGAATTATAAAAATAAAAGGAAATATTGTTTTAGAAATTGTGTATTCTTCTTTTTGAAAGTTAAAAAAGTGTTGTTTTTAATGTAAAAATTGACTTTTTTTTCTACTTATAGTTCCTTAACTAATGTCTAGGGGCACCGGTTAACAAGACCCTTATGTGAGTTAGATGTGGTGGCTCATCATAAATGAAAAAAAACCAGAAGACTTCATCAACAAAAAATAAAAAGAGGAAAAAGACCTGGATAATTATGTGTGAAAGTATCCCATATACTGGGTCCTTTGCCACCAACATTGGTTGCACCTTCATACTAAATTTTCGATTGAAATAATAGCAATAGAAACATAAATTACAGGTAGAAAATGTATAGTTGACTTTTTATAATGTTTCTAACACTAAATAAGAGACGAATTTCATTTTTTTTTTGTTGGTTTGACTCTTTCTAGTAAAAGAATATTGAAATATTTGGAATACCTGATATGCAGATGAAGATGTTCCAAAAATAAAACCTTGTGGGAAACTACTTCGATTGAGGGATTTGCTAATATCATTGGTTAACAATATTGTAGCCTCAATTATAGCCAAAGAGTTAAGAATCACAATAATTCCAGAAAGAAGAAGAACATTTAGTGCCATGACTATAGACTATAGTTCGAATATTTGTTGTTTAATTCAACCAAAGTTGTGTAGTTTCTTGGGCCCTTAGATAGTGGAACTTATGTGTGTCTTTAAGGAATAGTTAAAGATCAATTATTGGAAGGCAAATATTAGAAAAGAAATATGAATTAAATATTCATTTATAAATGTAGTGCAAATAAACGTGCAATGATATGCCAACCGGTGTCCTCGGGGCACTGGTTAAAGATACCAAAAAAAGAAAATTATTACCATAAAAGAAAATTGTTTTGAGTTTTTATAAATTAATTCCACAATTTCAATGCATTAACTACTATATAATTTCTTTTTTAATATCTTTAATCAGTGTCCGGGGGCACTAGTTAGCATTTTCCATATATATATAACCTGAACAAGCATTTTAATTTGTTATAAATTAAAACTAAGACCATCCGCAACAGAGCACCCAAAATTGGGTGCTTAAAGAGATCATCTGGGTCCCTATCATTAATTTTACGGTAATACTTAATAAGCACCAATTTTCTCTAACCCAACACCTCAAAATAAATTATTAAATAGGTCCTACAAATAATTCTATATCATTACATTTCAAAAAAAATTATTTAATTTATTAAATAGGTTCCGAAAAAAAATGAAGAGAGATGGTGCTTCTATAGCCACCCTTCTCCATACGCACCCATATATTTTACTTCACAATTTGGTAACTATTTAATAGTGTTACGTAGGATAAGTACCCACCATTGTGGATGGTCTAAGTCGATAGTAGCTAAATCAGTGTAGATTTTGTAGGCCATGATATCTTCGTATATTTGCTTCATTCAACCAAAGTTGCGTAGTTTGGGCCCTTTTATATATATATATATATATGGGAACTATGATTAAACCCAGAGTTAAGGAATAACTAATGATCAATAATTGGACTATTGGAGGGTGAAAATTATAAAAATATGTATTAATATTCATGTATAAAAGTATTTTATTTTGAAAAGTACAGTTAAACGTGATACAATATGTCAACTTAACAAAATATATGACGAGATGGGATAAATACCATTTCTTTAAATAGTAAGTGAAAAAATTGTCCCAACTTTTTTTGGATAGAGAATTGTTTTAAAATTATTTTAAAATAGTTGTACAAATATTATTTTTTATGATGAATTAAGATGGTTTTCTTGGAAATATCGTTTTCTCTATTTTTTTTATCGAGTTAGAACTATTTTTTTATCGAGAGAAAACATTGCTTTCTTTAACACCATGATTTTTTTTTTGTTTTGATTATAATCTTTGACACCATTCAACTGTTGGCAGATCACAAAAAAATCGCCACCAATATTAAATTGTATAATCCACATCGTATATTTATGTAGGGAGGTCAATCATAAACATATAAAAAGCATTAAACACAAGATAAACTAAATAAGACTAGACCTTCATTGATAATCAAGAGAGTTCATACAAATTACATGGCCATATAGCTTACAAAAGATTCATCTAAGGCTTAAACATAAGGAAGTTAGTTACTCACAGGTAAAGTATAAACAACTACACTAGTGCAGAAAACACTTTTTAAATGGGGTGAATTTGACTTTTTAAATCGGGTTATGATCCGACTTATAGGTGGCCGATTTAAAAAGTTGTCTTTGATTTTAAGTCTGCCCCCTTTACCCGATTTAAAATCTTTTAATTTAAATCGGTTGAACCCATCTAAAAGCTTTTAATTTAAATCGGGTAAAACCACTTAAAAAAGGGTGAACAAGGGCATAAAAAATTCTAGATTTTAAGTCTGTTCTTTGATCCCATTTAATAAACATAATTTAAATCTGTTCAACCCATTTAAAATCTCTATCATTTTTTTTTTTAATAACACGATTATGGTGCAGAATTTAATATAATTAATAGCCAAAAATTTCATAAACTTAGCAACTAATATGAAATATCATATGAGCAAATTTCATATCAGACCTGTCATTGTTATAATATCAAACAAATCCAAAGTTACAATATCATAAAATTAAACAAAAGCTAAACATTGTTTCAAA
>Ga0315913_1007018_pt1 | contig 13572 bp, 9 predicted proteins | sample MpolsnodulesMG_FD_207736 | JGI IMG/M metagenome (GOLD analysis project Ga0315913, IMG submission 207736) | Medicago polymorpha root nodule microbial communities from Los Angeles, California, United States - small nodules | ecosystem: Host-associated > Plants > Roots > Nodule | place: USA... | reverse complement strand
TGAGAGGATACTAGGAAAATTACTTGGATAAATTGGGATGTTGAGTAAGAAGGAGGGAGGTTTGGGGGTTTTGAGTGTTACAGAGGGTGTGGGGGCAAGTGGATTCAGGGTGGTTGCTAGATAATATAACTCGTCAAGTAGGGGATGGGGAGTCCACTATGTTTTGGATTGACCCTTGGCTTGACGGGAAACCGTTGTGCAAAGTTTATGTAAGATTGTATGAGTTATCTGAGATCAAATTTGCATCGGTAGCTAATTGTTTGCGAATGGGTGAGGTTTTAATTGGGACGCGTGGAGGTGGCGTCGGAGGTTGTTCGCTTGGGAGGAGGATCTTTTGAGGGAGTGTGTCGCTAGACTTACTTCTGTTACTTTAGAGGTCGAGTGGTCTGATAGATGGATTTGGTCTTTACATATTTCTAACTGTTACACTGTTAGCTCTGTTTATTCTTATTTGACAGAAACAGATAACAGTCAGGTGCACAGTAATAATAACAAATTCATGTGGCTGAAAGCGGTCCCTTTAAAGGTTTCAACTTTTGTGTGGCGTCTCTTTCTAAATAGGATTCCAACTAGAGACAAGCTGGCTCAAATGCATGTGATATTGGCTTCAGATCAGAATTGTGTTGCAAATTGCGGTCTTAATGAGGATAGGGATCATTTATTCTTAAATTGCGGTTTTTTCGGAGGCATTTGGCAGTGCATTGAGGATTGGTTAGGCTTCTCAACAGTCTTTCATTGTTCTTTTCAGAGTCATTTTCATCAGTTTGGAGGGCTTCGTGGCTTTTCAAAGAAGTCAATTGAATCCATGAACATTATATGGATGTCAGTTGTCTGGACAATCTGGAAAGACCGAAACAACAGAGTTTTTCAAAGGAAAGAAGAACAGCTGCAAGCGATTTGCAAAAGGGTGAAGCTTCAGTCTTTTTGGTGGTTGAAATCGAATTACACTACTTTCGATTTTGATTATCAATTGTGGCGGCGGAGTCCTTTAGCATGTTTACTGTTTGTTTTTTAGCTTGTTTTTTTGTTCCTTCTGTTTTTTGCAATTTTCCTTCAGAGTGTTGTTGTGGTACTTGTATAGATTGTGACTTTTGATTTTGCCTAGGCTTTTTGGCACTTCTTGTGCTGATGAGCCTAGTAGTGTTTATAATATATCAATTTTGTTTTTTCCAAAAAAAATTACTTTTTTTCAATTATAACTGTAATTAATATCACTTTCAATTTAATATATTCTACTTTGCATTTATGCTAACGGAAAATTCACAAGTTAAGTACACTTAATGAAGGTGAGAAAAACCACAAGAAGGGGGGGTTGAATTGTGTTTTCAAAAACTTTTCTTTCTTACGTTCTGAAAAACTGTTCCCAGATTCAGAGTCTGACTTGAGTTCAGAGTCTTAGTGCAGTGGATAAATGTAAGAGAACAGAGAAAGAAAGAACACAAGCAATTACACAGGTTCCTTCCACAAACCGGAAGTAGTCCTGTCCCCCTTGCACTTCCAAGGAGAGTTCCACTAAAATGTAATATCGGATTAAAAGTTGCTCAAACACACAAGTAAGAGACTTCTCAATGCTCAAGGACAACTCCAAGAGACTTCTATGCTCAATCACACAAGAGAGAGACTTCTATGCTCAAGGATAACTCCAAGAGACTTCCTTTGCTCAATCACAACTGAAAGAGACTTCTCATAACAATTACAAATAATTGAATAAGGTTTTGAATACTTGATATACAATCAGAGGTATTCACAAAACAATACGAACAGAACAGACTCTGTTTTTCTAGACACTTGAGAATTCTAAGATATGAACTATTGTAAGAATTCTCTAAGTTGTTGATGTGTTTAAGTTTGCGACGTTTTGCTCAGAGAGTATTGACCTTTTTTTATTCTTGTATGTGTGTTTTTGTTCTTCAAGTCTTTATCCCTATTTATAGAGGATTTGAGAGACGTTGAGAACTAGTCGTTACATCAACCTGTCTTGCTTGAAGCTTTGAACCTCATCATTGATCTTTTGCCTGATTTGATAATTGTCCTATGAAGAACTAATTTCAAATCCATTCCATTTGAAACGGAACAACGTCTGCAGCAATATTACTGTTATTCTTGTCTTGATGTAGAGACAAGTTGCAGAGATGGTGGTTGCAGAGGCATGCGCAGAGTTAGTGGTTGTACACTTCGTACATTGTACTTTGTCAACTCTGGTGAAGTGGCTTCTGATGAGATGCTTCTGATAACCTTGCTTCTGATGACCTTGCTTCTGATGACGTGTCTTCAGGAGCGCTTTCTTCATACACATTTCTTCAGACGCATTTCTTTCAGACGCTTTAAGCTTCAATAAAAAATTCATTTGCTCTTTGACTTGTTCAATCAGAACCTTTATGAATAGTGCTTTGATTAAGATCCTGTACAATTGAACAAATGTTTAGCATATCCAATTGTTAATTTTAATACCTTGTTATCATCAAAACTTAAGAGGTGATTTTGCGAAACACCCTATGTTCCAACACTTAAAACTATTTTTCTCTCTCTTTCACTTATACATATTTTTAATAAGTGTGAAATGAACAAATGAGTCGTTTAATTTAGAACGGAAAGAGTAATTGTTAAGTCTTTTCGGTTCAATGTTGGGTACGTTTCTGGAGTTTTCCTCCAAATCCTCCCAAAATTCTCATCTCCTAAAGTCCTTCATTTTTCTACTTCTTCCTTCCTTCCCTTTTTTTCCCTTTTCTAAAGTCCTTCCCTCTTAAACTTTAAAATCGACCCATAGGATTTGTGCATAATTTCTAATACACTAAAAACTATAGTTGAACGACATATTACAATAGAACGACATGTGTACTCAAATAGTTAAAAAAAATACTTTAAAAACTGTTGTTCATGGGGAAGGAGTAGTCAACAGGATTCAAATGAGAATTTGACCCGGTTTATTAAAACGTGTTATAAAAATGTTTTGTATGAGGTCTTGGAATCAATCTCGTCTATTTAACCAACACAAAACAACATAGATACCATTATCTAGATATGTGTATCGTAGGTTATTGGAGTGACTCAACATTGAATGAAAACATTACCATTAATATTATTTTAAAATGTTGTTGTCAGCTGATGACTTAAATCTCATTGTTGCTTATGGCTTGAAGGTGTTGCGATATTTTTTTAAGGATAAAATGTTACAGGAACTAAAGATATGATATATATTGACGAAGAAGAGAACATGACAACTAATAGATATTTGCATAATTGTTCTATTGTTGATGAAAAACCTTTTAAAGATGTGATTTCTAGGACAAGAAAAAAGAAAATGCAAAAGGAAACCAATTTACACAAGGCTTACTCAAGGGGTAGAAAACCTCCTTTATTTGAAAAGCTTTTTTATTATTATTTTTTTAGGTTAGGTTTATGTCCCACAATTTATTGTTTTTCTTTTTTCTCAATAAATTGTTGGTTTAATTCAAGTTTTGGTCCTCAATTTTGGTCATCTCTATTTTTAATTACGGAATTTTGGTCTTCCATTTCATAAATTTTGACCAACCCATAATTTTGACCATTTAATATGATGATAAATTAGGCAATCTAACATAAAAGTTTGAAAGAAGACACATTTTTCAAAAACTTTTCTTTAAGTTGGTTTCAAGATTTAAATTAACTATTAAATAATTATATATAAAAAATAACATATCATCAAATGTTTGGATGTTCGGTTTAATATCATTATTCACTACATGGCCTTCTCTCAGAAATAGACGGGTGGGAGGGATGATGACGTGTATGGAATCGGTCGATTACTCTCTGATTGTTAATTGTGATATGATTGATCTATTATTCTTGGTAGAGGCTTTCGTCAAGGAAATTCTTTCTCGCCGTATTTGTTTATCTTGTGTTGATCAACGCCTCTCCGCTCTTATTAAGCAACCTGAAATCTGATGTGATATTCATGGGACCATGATTTGTAGGAGTGTTGCTATCATGTCTCAACTTCTTATTGTAGATGATTATTTGCTTTTCATGTCAAATGATTTAGAGGCATTGATCATGAAAAGCATTTTACAATGTTTGTTCAAGCGATCAACTTACAGAAAACTGATTTTATTTTTGCAACAGGAACGTCTCGTGCCCATATTCTGATAGTGCATGCAGGCATGCATCGTCTTCAAAGCTAGATGCTATTTTAGAGTTGATTTTTTGAACTCCAATATTGGTCAGAACCCAAGGTAAGTTTAACGTAGTACTAGGAGTTCAATTTTTTTGTTTGAGGAGGCTATAAATGGTGCATCGGTAATGGTAGAAATATTTCAATTTGGGATCGAAATTGGTTGTATGATGGCAGCATGATCGCAAAACCACCTCAGACTGACAACTCATGGATTTACATGACATTAGCAGATTTATTTTATCAAGTGTTACTGACAAAATTTCATCTTGATGAAACTGAACAAGTTTTAACAAAAAGTCAACAAATGGAAGAAATCAACAGATGAAATGCCTTGTGCACCATGTTGACAAGTCACAAATGGATATCATGAAACTATTACGCTTTTGCTACATGAAGATGAAGACTCACAATACACAATCTACTAAGACTAGCTCAACAAGGTAACTACCATGATTGTGACCTTTTACTGAAGTAGTAGTTACTTTTCATCTATAAATAAGAGTTTTCACGGAGAACTCAAGGTTGGATACTTTGGTTTTAAAGCCTACCTCTAACCATAAATAAACTCAAGCTTTCCAGAACTCGAGGTACATGCGGTACAATATTGTTAACACTTACCTCTTGACTATGTGAACTTGCTTGTTAAATTTTCATCTAAACTATATATATTTAATTGAAACGTTTATTTCTCACGAGTATCTATATATAGGGCTGGACAAAGGGGTTAAATCCGTTGAAATCCGTCCGGCCCGCTAAGAAATGGGTCAAACGGGTTGGGTTCGTACGAGTCAAACGGGCTTAAAAATCGGTTTTGCATGGTTAATATAGGGTCGGACCAGTTGGGAGGTTTTGTTCCAACCGGGTTGGGCTTAAAAATCTGTAATCGACCATGTATGTAGAAGAAAATTTAATTGGGATAATATTCACCAAGCATGAGAGTAAGCCCATAACCACCAAACCAAACCCAACTCATATAAATACTAAAAAATTTCAGATGTTGAATAATTAGAAACCCTAGCAGCTGCTTGCAGCCGCCGCTCTCCTCTTTCTTTCTATCTTTGAAGTTCTGGACATATGACAACAACAACACTAGATTTCAAAAGGTTTTGTTATTTTCATATTGTTCACATTCCATCTCATTTCTTCTCTCAATCTCATCCTTCTAACTTGTTGTTCTCTTACGTTTGTTGTCTCTACTTGGAAGGTTCAACACTTGTTGTTCCCTTTTCTCAAAATTGTTACTGCCTTCTCTCGTTCTCATCTCATCTATGGTAAATAAGGATATGCAAGCAGTAGTGGATCTGGACCTTAAGAACATGCAAGGAGTACTGGAACTGAAGAATGCAACCAAATAAGACAAAATCTCTGATATTCAGCCAAGAGCACTGGATTTGGAGAAATTACATGTGTTACTTGTAATTGTTCTTTACAAATATGAAGTAATAAAACATCAATCTAATTCATTGAAACTATCCAATTAATTTGCGTTTTTTAGGTCAAAACCAATTGAATTAGCATAAAGAAATGTGCTTAAAAAACAAGGCCCAAATCCGAATTAATCCAACCGTTTAACCCGTTACTCGTTTCACCCATTTCACCCGTTACCCGCCCAACCCGAAAAATTCTAATGGACAAAATTGGGTCTGTATATGACATCCGTGGGTTTGTCCGGATTGGGGGTTTGGGCCCGGATCCGTCTGAAACCGCCCATTTGTCCAGCCCTATAAATATACATGTTTATTAATATATGATATAAATATCTCTAATGTTTGTTAAAAAAAAAAAAAAAACTCTCATGTTCCTAAAAAAATAATATCTCGCATATTTAGTTGATAATTATAAAATATATTTTCCATTTAATTTTTCTTGTTAATAAGAATATGATTTTGATATATATTCGGTAATTATTTAAATTTGTGAATTTTTATTAATTTTTTCATAGAAGAAGTTTTATTAACTTTTATATCATGAAATTTATGTCATGACTTTTTATATAAAGACTGGGTCAATAGTCATGCGGTCCAACCAGTGACGCATTGGTCCGACCACTGACCTAGTGATCCAGTGCCTTGAACGGGTTGACTACTAGTCTGGGTTTTAAATCATTGCCTTCCACTGTATTTTCAACTTCTTTTAAATTCTTCTCAAATTTTTAATTCGAATACTTTACATTTGAAGCCGTACACCACTCTAAATTCCCTTATTTTTCTAGAATATTTATCTTTCGAGTCTTTGCAAATTGAGCACCTTACTTTTCAAGCGATATATTTTTGGGTTAAATAAGTAAATAGTCCTCATAAATATATCAATATTTGATTTTAGTCCCTATAAAATATTCTTTAGCCTTTTGGTCCCTCTAAAATTTTTTATTTATGAAATTAATCCCTGCTCTACCTTGAGTATTTTTAAATGGACCAATTTCATAAATGAAAATTTTTAAAGGGACCAAAAACCTAAAAAATATTTTATGGGAACTAAAATCAAATGTTGGTATATTTAGGGGGACTATTTACTTATTTAACTCTATATTTTTCGAGTCTTTTCAACTTCAACAATTTGCCTTTCCTCACAATTTACTATTTCGTCTTTAAAATGTTATGTATTTTTACCCTTACTCTCATTTAAATTGAATAGTTTTTGACATTACCAGCTTTTACTATTTGAAGCAAAACTAGCATTAAACCATTTTTAGCCGATTTCGACTATAAAACCAAAACTTGATTAGGAGACAATTTGAGAAACCATCCCAAGACACGCGAGTTGACCTATTAACTTGTTTGGACTCCACACTCACATCGGTTTGACATTTACATGTGTTTTAAATTTGGTTGACTTTCCTTGTACCAAAAATACAGGTAAACACCAAGATAATAATATGTAGATTAAAATTGTGGTGTATAAGTGTTTCGATATAGTGATTGTGGAAATTTCTTCATACAATTTTATTGTACTTTGTTGTCGAGGTTAGAAAGAGTTTGGAATTTAGACAAGGATGGTTGGTACTTGGCAAAAGTGCTAACCAATTTTGTATCAACGAAGCAAATGACGCATCTCATCAATTCGGATAAATGGTTGGTGGCACCTACGTGGTATTCAGCTGCTTATGACCTGACAATAGGCGCAGCTAGTGCTTGTGCAAACAATCTGGACCAAGCCTTCTTCCGGATGATACAAGTGCAATATAGACACCTCCATTCCTTATATGATACAAGTGCAATATAGACACCTACATTCGTTTTTTTCTTCTTCACATATTCCTCCAATCCTTTATATGTAGTTTCTCTCTCTCTCTTTTTTTTACAATAGTATTTTTTTTATCCGCATTAAAATAAAATAAAAATTGAGGAAAAAATAAGTTGTTTTAATTTGTTGATGTATATAATATATAATATTGTTGAAGTAATTATCCCCTAAAAAAATAGTAGCAGTAATTATGTTGTATTACAAATGTAGATATTTATTTATATTTTCAATAGTAAAAAAAAATGTAGATATTTATATTATCCAATTCAAAAAGATATTAATATAATTTAATTGTAAATATATTTACATCCATTGATATTGATAAAATAAATATCAATAAAATGTTAGGATATCCAAATATTAATTTACTTTTTCAATAGAGGAAGAAGAAGGAAAAAAAGGGAAAACTGAAACGAGGGTCCCACGTCTAACATGGGACGCGCTGACAGAGAGATATACAGCTTCTCTACTAACGTGCAGACAAGACAAACATAACAAACGGGAATCCCGTTCCGGCAGCTAAACACCTCACCGCCGAAAACTGTTTCTCACCCCCCTAATTCATTTTTGTTTAAACTCACACCCCCACTATATATTTTCGCTCCACTACACATCTCCAATCCAACTCCTACATCAAAATTTAGGCCATATATTTTTGTATTTTGCAATTAACTAAAGGAAAAAAACGAGTATACAATATTTTTTCAAGTATTTTAATGTTTAGAATTGCACACTAAATGTAGAGAAATGAGAAAATAAAATTTAAACTTCAACCACTATATACAATTTTTCTTGCATCTTATCAACGAAGCTATAGTTACAAAAGAAAATGAGGATATATAATGCATTTTGGACCTCAATGTGTGATGCATTGTTAATATAATGTTTTGAATGCATTAAAATTATAAATACATCTTCTAGTGATTTTTTATTTGTAAGTTATGAACTAAATTAATAAAAAAAACATTTGAAAATAAAAATGGCCAACAAAAAATACACTCAATGATTTGTTTGTAATTTTTATGTTGTAAGGACAAATTAATATCTCACATATTAGATGACCGAAATAATTATTTATTCCAAAAAATTGGGTTACAAAAGGAATCACGAAACAAAATAGTTTAATCACTTAGCAAAAAGAAAAACAACTTTTGTTCAACAGTTTAATAATTGATTAATTATTAATTATAAACATTAATATGAGTAGATCCAAATCTAAACATAGTAGGAGAGTATACATTGTTTGAGTTTGACTTGCTCAGTGTTTGTAGCATAATAATCAAACCAAACTTTGCGTGAGTTTGTGAAGTTGACGATTGTCAACTATTGTACTGTATTCAAACTTTCTTAGTACTCCAGGATAATTTCTGTTTTGAATCAATCAAAAGAATTAACAAAAAATGCAATAATCTAAACCGTTGAAATTGGTTTCAAAATAAGTCATCAAACAGGATATTTTCTTTGTTGAGGTTTGAAAGCAATGGAGAATTACTTGAATGAGAATTTCGGAGATGTGAAACCAAAAAACTCATCGGAAGAAGCACTTCAGAGATGGAGGAAGCTATGTTGGGTTGTTAAGAATCGTAAAAGAAGATTTCGTTTCACTGCTAATCTTTCCAAAAGATTTGAAGCTGAAGCTATTAGACGCTCTAATCAGGTTTCTTTCTAGATCCAGATATCATCCTAAAATGGAAACTTCCCATGTTTATCCTAACTTTACTTTCCTTTTTTGGCTTCTTCTGTTCACTGATCTCAATGCTTCTTTTTTTTTATGCATTAAATTTAAATCAAGGTCAATTTATATCTTGTTTTGATAATCATTTTTAATGTTGATCCATTCACATCAAAGCTACTACTACATTACATTGAATGAAGGACTGCTTTCTACATGGTACCAAAGCTCCTCGTTTCTACTGATAATAGGGAACTCAAATCTGATCTCATTTGAGTTCCATGTTATCAATATAAACCGGGAGTTCTAGTACCATGTAGAAAGTTGTTATGAATATTTTTTGATAAGAACTTATACAATTGATACGCGTTGCTGTTTTGCTTGGTTGGAATGCAATTAAGAATCACTTACTTGAATATCTGCAACATGACGATTGTCAAGTTTTTTGTTCTTCCCTTAGTCTTTTGTCGGCAAAAGTGGAAAATAGAATAAAAGGATTCAATACTAGCTATGGATTTAAACTCAGTACATTCAATGATCCATTGCCAATTTCCAATCCTTTCTTTTATTTCCCTCCACATTTTTCAGACAACTGCTCTTCTTGTCTTCCATGTTGTATTGGGTATGAGATTCTGTCGGTACTTACTCTTATTGTTGCAGGGAAATTAATAATTATCAAACATATATCGGTAGTGATATGCTATAGTGTTAAAGAGCTGCCTGCCCTTCCATGCTTGGTTTGGACTTGTATCATATCTGATAAATTACCATATTACTCTTATCTTGCATAGCCTCTTTCTTAGTATTTCCATATTTCAGCAAACCTACTTAAGTTTGAGCAGATAACATTGCAAAAAATTTCAAGACACGGGTTTTATGATTTTGAATTAAAAACTGAGTCATGGAAAGATTGGAATATTTTTCCTCTCACTATCCTACTAATTACAATATTACTCAAATAGGACATGGTCATTTGAATGTTTTAAAAATGATTCTGTAGTCTCATAATTCCCTGCCACCACTATACATTGTAGGAGAAATTCAGAGTTGCGGTGTTGGTCTCACAAGCTGCACTTCAGTTTATCCATGGTAAGAAAGTCAACCTACATGAATTTTAAAATTGTTGCAAAGGTTTCACTTTCTACGTGATAAGTAAGTCTTTTCTCTCTCCAGGACTAAGTCTGTCAAGTGAGTACAAAGTACCGGAGGAAGTAAAAGCTGCAGGTTTTGAAATCTGTGCTGATGAGGCGGGGACAATTGTTGATGGACGTGATGTGAAGAAGTTGAAAATTCATGGCGGGGTTGAGGGTATCACAGACAAACTCAATTCATCTATCAACAATGGGATATCAACATCCGAGCCCTTACTGAATCGGAGAAAAGAAATTTATGGAATTAATAAATTCACCGAAAGTCCAGCCCGGGGATTTTGGGTTTTTGTATGGGAAGCACTTCAAGATACAACTCTTATGATACTTGCGGTCTGTGCTTTTGTCTCTTTAGTGGTTGGCATAATAATGGAAGGGTGGCCTAAGGGTGCACAGGATGGGATTGGTATTGTTGCAAGCATATTGCTTGTAGTGTTTGTCACTGCCACTAGTGATTACAGACAATCATTGCAGTTTAAGGATCTAGATAAAGAGAAGAAAAAAATTACAGTTCAGGTCACGCGGAATGGATATAGACAGAAAATTTCAATATATGATCTACTTCCTGGTGATATTGTCCACCTTAATATTGGAGATCAAGTCCCTGCGGATGGGCTTTTTTTGTCCGGTTTCTCCGTGTGTATAAATGAATCAAGTTTGACAGGTGAAAGTGAACCAGTGAATGTCAGTGATCTTAATCCTTTTCTTCTATCTGGAACCAAAGTCCAGGATGGATCATGCAAGATGCTTGTGACTACTGTTGGAATGAGAACCCAGTGGGGTAAACTAATGGCTACTCTAAGTGAAGGTGGAGATGATGAAACTCCCTTGCAGGTAAAACTCAATGGTGTGGCTACCATTATTGGAAAAATAGGCCTCTTTTTCGCTGTGGTGACTTTCTCAGTGTTGGTCCAAGGGCTATTTAGCCGCAAGCTGCAAGAAGGTTCCCAATGGACATGGTCTGGTGATGATGCAATGGAAATTGTGGAATTCTTTGCTATTGCTGTTACAATTGTTGTTGTTGCTGTTCCTGAAGGTTTACCTTTAGCTGTGACATTGAGCCTTGCTTTTGCCATGAAAAAAATGATGAACGATAAGGCACTCGTCCGTCATTTGGCTGCTTGTGAGACAATGGGATCTGCTACCACTATCTGCAGTGACAAGACTGGCACGTTAACTACAAACCATATGACTGTTGTAAAAGCTTGCATTTGTAGGAAGATCAAAGAGGTAAAGAGCTCCATCGACTCTTCTGATTTCTCATCTGATCTTCCTGATTCTGCTATAGCAATTCTACTTGAATCAATATTCAACAACACTGGAGGAGAAGTGGTCAAAAATGAAAATGGTAAGATTGAGATTCTGGGATCACCAACTGAGACTGCCATCTTGGAATTTGGGCTATCACTTGGTGGTGATTTCCAAAAAAAACGACAAGCATCAAAACTTGTGAAAGTTGAACCATTTAATTCTATAAAGAAGCGCATGGGGGTAGTTCTACAGCTTCCTGATGGTGGTTACAGAGCACACTGCAAGGGCGCCTCTGAAATAATTCTTGCTGCATGTGACAAATTTGTAGACTCAAATGGCAAGATTGTTCCACTTGATGAAGACTCCATCAGTCACTTGAATGATACAATAAAAAAATTTGCCAATGAAGCTCTCCGGACCCTTTGCCTTGCTTACATTGATATTCATGGTGAGTTTTTAGTTGGAAGTCCTATTCCTATTAATGGTTACACCTGTATAGGAATAGTGGGTATTAAAGATCCAGTCCGTCCTGGTGTTCGAGAGTCTGTAGCCATTTGTAGGTCGGCTGGTATTACTGTTAGGATGGTTACCGGAGACAACATAAATACTGCAAAGGCGATTGCTAGAGAATGTGGAATTTTAACAGATGGTATAGCGATTGAAGGCCCAGAGTTCCGTGAAATGAGTGAGAAAGAATTGCTTGATATCATTCCAAAAATTCAGGTGCATGTCAATAAAATGTCATTTAATTTTTATTTTTTGTTTAATTTGCTTGACAATTTGCTTGAAGGATTAGCTGCTCTTACCAGAGTTTGAGTTTTGGCGTGCATTTCTCTTAAGGGGTGGGGGTGGGGTACATGAATGAACTTGGTGTCCTGGAATTAAAAGGTCTAGTTAGAGGTTGCCATAAACATGCCAATATCTTAAAAGATTTACTATAATGAGGAATGATGACTCTCAGCAGCCTATGCAAAATCCTTGTTATGCATATTCAAACTTTATATGTACTTCAAAAGTTCAAATCACAATATACACCAAAAATAATGAAAATATTTTCTCGCTAGGCAGAGCATGGATCAAACGATATCATTATGTCCTCTCGTGACTATTACTTTAAAAGAGCCATATGATTACATGGATGTTGACCGCCATTAAAACCAACATAGTGATAATAAATGGACCGAGTGATGGATCATTTGAATATACTGAGGTGGTTTTCAAAGCCTGGAAGTAAAAGCTTGGCGGTCTACATTACCCTTCACTGAAAACATTTGTTTATGATAATGATATCAACAATCAATATGTCTAAATCTGCAGGTAATGGCTCGATCTTCACCCATGGACAAGCATACCCTAGTGAAACACTTGAGGACAACATTTGAAGAAGTTGTTGCAGTTACTGGTGATGGTACAAATGATGCGCCAGCACTTCATGAAGCAGATATTGGACTTGCAATGGGCATTGCTGGAACCGAGGTATGTCTTGATACCAATGCATTGATCTTGTCTCAATAAAGATTTTCTTTTCTAGAAATTTGTAAACCATGAATAATTTTTTGATTGGATATTTTTATGTAGAGGGTACATTTTTTATTTGCAAATGTATATATTATTACTAAATGGCAAATGACACTCCATTATTTAATCTGTACAACAAGGTAATTTAGCCTATACTAAGTGGAGCAGTTTTCATTCAAAGAGATACTTTGCACTTTATGGATAACACTAGTTCAGAGAGATGCTTTGCACTGTATGCATAATACTACCTCTAAAATCCAATCTTATTATTGGTTTCTAGCAGATGATCTTAGTCCCTTAACCAGTTGTCATTCTAAATTTGTACTTGGTAATATATTTTTTAAAGCCGTTATTTTGGCAATTTCAGGTAGCAAAAGAAAGTGCCGACGTAATAATACTAGATGATAACTTTTCAACTATCGTCACTGTAGCCAAATGGGGCCGTTCAGTCTACATAAACATACAGAAATTTGTGCAGTTCCAGCTAACTGTAAATGTTGTTGCTTTGATTGTCAATTTCACTTCTGCTTGTTTGACAGGTAGTCATGATGTGTTCCTTGTTATCATGTTTATCAAAGTTAAACTAT
>Ga0315913_1007015_pt1 | contig 13585 bp, 4 predicted proteins | sample MpolsnodulesMG_FD_207736 | JGI IMG/M metagenome (GOLD analysis project Ga0315913, IMG submission 207736) | Medicago polymorpha root nodule microbial communities from Los Angeles, California, United States - small nodules | ecosystem: Host-associated > Plants > Roots > Nodule | place: USA... | reverse complement strand
ACTTTCTTCAGGACATCTTTACGAGACCTGTCCATCTCTCCAAAAATCCCTGCCCTCTAAACACCTTGCTACTTTTTTCAGTTAAATGAAGACACAGAAGTTTGTCAATCGGAATGTTGGGATCACATACATGGTTGGACAGGAGAATCAAATTGTTGCTTCAACTTCATTCAGACTTTTTCTGTAGTTACCCATTATTTTTGCCAAGATCCAACCAATAAAAAATTTGATTGTTTTAAAAGCAGTAGCAATTTTAAAAAATTGACTAGTAAACTCTGTCATGTTTGCGAGTTCTTCAGCATTGAGTTCACCAATATCAAAATTCTTGTACATGATATATAACTTAGTTTTGATTTTGGGGTTTTAAAAACAAATTGCAACTGTACGGAAGTTAGATTTGGTTTCTTGTTTGCAAGGCACAAATTGAACCTGACCGCAGGTGCATATGTCTGGCAGCAATGTATTACCCATATACGAATGCTGCCCATAATCATTGTCATCACATAACTAGCACTTGTTACTGGTCAATAGTAATTGACTGTGCTTCCATGGTTAGAGGCATGTGGAAGTGCTACTCCAATGTCAAACACATGTGCCTTCCAATGTCAAAGAATCATGCGTAACTTCTTACCCTCTAGTGTCAAAATATATTAAAAACAACAGCAACCAAGCCTTATCCCACTAAGTGAGGTCGGCTACATGAATCAAATGACGACATAATATTCTATCAAAAATCATATTTGGATCCAACTCATTGATCTCTAAATCTTTTCTAATGGTTTCTCAAGTGGTTTTCTTAGGTCTTCATCTACCTCTTTTAACTTAACTCTCCTCCATTTGATCTACTTTTCTTACAACGGCATGTACTGGTCTTCTCTACATGTTCAAACCATCTAAGCCTATTTTCTACTAACTTTTCTACTATAGGTGCTACCCCCACTCTCTCTCTAATGGTGTCATTCATAATCATATCCTGTCTAGTCTTACCACTCATCCGGCGCAATATCCTCATCTTTGCTACACTTACTTTACTCTCGTGTTGGCTCTTAACCGCCCAACACTCCGTACCACAACATTGCCGGTCTGACTGTTGTCCGACAGAACTTTTCTTTCAGCTTAAGTGGTACTTTCTTATCGCACAAAACACCTGAGGCTCTTCTCCATTTCAACCACCCAGCTTGAATACGATGATTTACATCTTTTTCTATTTCTCCGTCATTTTGTACTCAAAATATATTAAAAAAATATATAAAAAATATATATTTTCAAGTCATAAGCATTCATGGCAGTAAGTGTAACCTCTATAAAAAAAAAACTACCGTGGATTTGTAACGCTAAGCAGTTGTTTTGTTTGTTTGTTATGGGTAAATAAAATATCTACAATGCTAACTGACTACATGATCGCAACCCAACCAACCAACCAACCAACAATAGACTGAAGTGTTAGGACCACAATTGAAGGACTATTTGACCGTTTCAAAGCAATAGAACGATAAGTTAGGATAATGAATCCGTTGTACAATTCAGGTTGTATTTGCCTTCTGACAAAAATAGAGAAATGAAAATAAGTAAAATTGAAAAGTATAACAACTTGGCAATATTTTGTAAAGTTTTTGCTATTAAAAGCATTCAATATTCTCTGTAAAAAGCAACCAACCAATTAGTGCCTTTGTGTCACACCTTACTCAGACTGTTACATTATTATTATTTTTTTGGTTACAAGACTGTTACATTTTTTACGAGTGAGAATTTTACAACTACATTTTTTTTGACGAAAACTACAAATTTGTTTAATACACTATAATTTGTATTTAAGAAAACACTTCAACTTATTTGTAGTTTTTTTTATAAGCAAACACTCCTACTTATAAGTTTTTTTTTATGACGTACTTATAAATTTGTGTATTCCTCTTAAAAAAAAAAAGTGTATTTAAAGAAAGACTCAGCTAGCTATTTCCCATATTGGACTTAATCCACTTAACAAAACTATTACAATTAGAATTAAACTCAATCAAAACAAAAAATGATTCTAAGGTCTTAACTTTAATTTTTCCTTGTTTTCCTCATAAATAGCTCAATTTAGGTCCTTTTTAGCAACTCCTTTTTCGTCTCAATTTATCAAATATTCTTGCAACTTTTACGATCTTAGTTGTCCTTATGGAATTTACCATTCATTTTTAACTTGTCTAAATTAACAAATTATAATTAAAGATTTGTCAAATAAACATAAGGACCTAAAATCTAATCAAGCCTTTAAAGAAATTTGAAATAAATTATAATTGTTGTCTCTGTAAAGCAATTTTAAAAGTGATATAAAACATACAAAAGAATTAACAAATTTATCATAATTTTGTTTTGAAGAACATAATAAATTTATTTTAATAAGGTTAACTAATAATAAATACAATTTCTTAATGTGTACAAAAACTGTGGGGTATTAGAGGAGCCATAAGACAACTGAGGGGCCTAAGGTCGTTATGAGCTCCATGACAATATTTTGTATTTTGCAAACAGTGTATCAATCATCATTCATGACATATAGAGCATTGCAGCTTAAAAGTAATCTTATTGGAGATCTCATCTAGTAGGTTCTTATCCACCAAGAACTAGAAGGGATTGAACAATGAATCCCATTTCGATGACTTTAGGGAAGAAAATCACCGTGACTTTGTGTATATCTCTTTTATATTAGAGTACTCTCTCATTTTAGTTATTATTTAATTTCCATATTTCTTTTTTATAAAACATAGAAAATTAAAATAAAATTATAGTGATTTTTCCGTCATAAAGTCATCGAACTGGAATCCATCAACCATGAAGTGTATATGGTTGCTTTTCCGTCCACATTAATTTTCTCTCTTTTAACGTTATATATGAAAACATACTCTTTTCTTTTATTTTTGTCCCATGTCTTATATTCACAATTCACATAATGACGAGGAAAGTAGATTTGATAATCTTACTCAATGTCCTATAAGAATTGTATCCATAAAATTGAATGTAGTTCAGTAATATTAACACAATACGCAAGTAACGCGTTGCAGGAGCATTGTCTTACGCTGAACTTACACCATCAATCCACATTATTATAGGAACAAACTACCAGTTTATCTGATAGTGTCATCCGTTAATCTGATTGGTCAATTCATATACGTGGCATCACGACGTGGTTCTATTATAGCCACGTCTACATCTTGCCAACCCAAACACCCTATCTATTAATTCAACTCTCACAATCAACATAAATATCCATAATAATCACATATTCAGGGCTCTGCCCTCTTTTTTGTATAAAATAAACACAGAAATGATATATTTATACTTTACATATATAAAGAAAATATATGATTTTAGGTTTATTTTTTCACTTTTAATTATACCTTTAAATAAATTTAATTATAATAATGTTATTTTGTTAGTGTCATTTAAAAAGATAAAAATTTATATTATATTTATTATATTATTAAAAAAGATAAGTATAATTTGTTACATTATGAAAATACAAAAGTTATTATATAATTTTAATCAAAATCAAAATTTCTTAAAACTATTATTTATAATTTATATGCATTAACATAATAAAAAGAGTGGACAGACGACGGATACGAATTAGCTGTCTAAAAGCTAATTTAAATAATTATTTTGGGAAAAAATTTCTTTTATATTTTTATTGTGTTCTTACTCTTTTTGTCAATGTTTTTATCACAAAAGAAGAGGGAATACAATATTCTCTTAAAATGATTTTAAAATTTTCATTTCAAAATTGAACAATTCACTTCAAATGTAAAATGAGTATTATCATCTACCCACAAACTAAAGAAGAATACTCCACCACTTCCCAAAAAGAGAGAAGAATACTCCATTCCTTCAAAAACGAAAAAGAACATTACTTTACTTTTTATCCTTTTAACTTTTACTGTACATTTTACTGACTTTAAAAGAAAAACATTTCTACTCACACATAAGCTTCTTTCTGTTAAGTATCACCATTTTCTCCTCTAATTATCATTGATTTAAATTTAAAAATTTTGTTCTCTAATATGGCCTAGTTTTAACTTTTCTTGTTTTATACTATATATGTATTTTTCCACTTACAACAGTGAATAGTGATGTATTATATGATATTTAAGTTTATTAATTGTTTTTCTTCAACAGATTTTTTTTTATTAATTGTTTGATTAAAAAATAAAGGATGACAAATAAAATAGCTGATGGTTTTGGTAGACGATTAATTTCTACGTATTGATGATATAATTTTTTTTTCACATAGATTCAATTATATATATTTCTAAATAAAGTTTACATTGACAAATAATAATTAAATTTCATATTTTTATCAAAATAAAATTTATATTTATAATTTCTTTTTTTTTTTAGATTATAGGCTGTAGCTCAGAAATTATCTTTATCAAAAGAAATTATTTATTTTTCACTTGAAAAGAGAATGCATTTGACTCAGCATGGAATATTCTTCTGTGCCGACACTTACAAACGGATCAACTAGCAACTGCCATTTTAATGGGACCCAACTCCCAATCACCGTCCATATTATCCGTTTCCTTTTTCTTTTTCTTTTTTTTCAATTTTGTTTTGATAATTCTTTCTAAATTATGGTAACAAACAACACATTTTCTTACCCATTTTTTCTAACACACATTTTCTAATTTTCTAATTGCTTGGATTTTGAATGTTTCCACTAAATTTATATAGGACTTACATAAATTAACGAGATCTATTTAAATTTCAACTAAAAAATGTTTAAAAAAATGTGTTATAGAATGTGTTGCCAACATTCCTTTTCTTTCAATAAAATAAACAATTTTCCATTGACATTAGTTTTTAGTAAAACAATTTAGTTGAGTTTTTCTTAAACAAAAATTTATTTGAGTCACATCTCACGATTTTGAACTTATTATTTACTGCTAATTTGTTATTATTTGTCAAACACCTACTCTATCTATTTGCTCAGAAAATAAGTGTTATAGACATAGACATTCTCATTTACACTCTTTTTAATACTCACTATTTTATTTAATCAAATTTATGCGAGTCTCATATGTTAGAAATTAATTTTACATAAAGTGGTAAAAACTATATACATATTTCATCAAATAAAAACGTATAGAAAATGTTAAAAAGATAACGTTCTTAAAATTTCTCTTGTTTTGAATGATATCCTTTATAAATATTGATATAAAATTATGTCCAAAAAAATATTTACATAAATCAGTATTATTATTTTTGGTACATAAAAGAGGGCAATGCCCAAAAAAAAAAAAAAATTATGAAATTAAATGACATTTCTAACCATGCAAACTTTGGAAATGTCCTCGAACAAAATACTGTGCAGCTCTTTTGGATGAGCCTCCAAAACAATGAGCACCAAATTTTCTTGTGTTAGACTGTACGCTTATTTTATGGAGATTTATATAAAGTATTGGTACATGTGATTATGCACGAGAATTCCATTCAGACCTTATATCCATAATTTTGATTCCTCGTCACACTCCTTCCTTCTGGCTCTGTTTCTAATTATAAACATCATTTGAAGAAAAATTTAGCCCCTAATAAACTTATATGTGTATTTTTATCAAAAAAACTTATATGTGTATTAATAAATGCATTTTTTTAAGAAAAATGTTAACTTGTGTCTTTGGAGCATAAGTTAAGAAGACAAATGTATAAAGTTTTTTTTGAAATGTGTGTATTTAATGTCTTAAAAGTTGCAAAAGTTATACCTTCAATATAAAATTTATTTTTAATTTCCATCTTAACTTGTACACTTAGGGCATAAGTTAACATGACCCTTTTTTCAATCATATAACGTAATTGAATACTACAAATTTATCTTGAAATGTGAAAAACCAAATTAAATCTACATACAAATAAGGAAAAATTCATAAACGTTCACATACAAAATAAGCACATTAACTACACTATCAATTTTTTTTATTATATGTAAAATTGATCAGTGTCTACGAGAGGATCTCAACTTCATCTATCATACAAATTTATCATCCTCTAGAACTTCGGTCTTTAATGAAAAAAAAAGCTTATCCATTTTTTTTTTCTTTTGAAAGGTTGTTCATTCTTATCGGTCATCAATAGTAGTTAATGCAAAACTATATGCATAGGAAAATAATCATTTCACCAAATAAGCTCCATCTGTGCTTTATTTTATTTTATATTTTTTTCTGTCAAAAAAAATTATTTTATATTTTTTATAATGTAATAATTAAGATATTTGACTCACCAGTCACCAGATGATCCAAAGTATCTTCAGAATTTAGACTATTATAATTTAATAAGAGTTTAATTTTCGAATCAACAACAAGGCATTTGAATTTTTTCTACTGATGAGTTATCTTCTAAATAGATAACTCTGTGAATCAACTCAATTTGTTTTTCTTTTATAAGATCATGTTGCCAACTCTCCCAACACAATCCTCTCAAAATAAGGGAAAAAAACTCTCCCAACACCATGTTGGTTATATGTATTTTTTTTGATAGAAACTAAAATCATTAGTTATATATATACATAATGTGTACTTGTTTATTTTTATTTTGAATAAAAAAGAAGATACTCATTCAAATCAGTAGTTTGTATTAAATCCAACACAATTACTTCTTAAAATTGAAAATGATGAATCTACAAATAAACTCAAACATCCAAGTTAATTAATACGGCAAATTACTTTAAAAAGTGACAAAATTAAAGTAACCAGAATAACCATTATACTGAATATGTAGTCATAAGTGAAAGTAAGGTGTACCGGAAAAAAATAAAGAAAAAAAGGGTAGGGTGGGTCAAGGAGTGGTGGAGGTGAAATAGATAATGTCTTTAGCGTGTGGTACACACTTGTTTTGTTGACAAAATGTGGCACACGCTTTTGCAAAAATGTACCTTATCAATGAAACATCTAGGAGAAATTCTAATATGGTCACATGACTAAATAAAAAGTACTTGGTCACACACATAAAGAAATATTTTTTTAATAATATGAATGAAATTGATAAAAAAATAATTGAATATTTTAAGGACTATCTTTTATGTGTGTGTGTCCAAACACTTTTGATTTGGTCTTGTGACCATGGAAGAATTCCTCAACATTTGGGGCAAATTACAAATGAAACATTGTGACTAAAATAAATATTAACAGCATCATGCGATAAAGATTGATACAATATGTCCCATAAGTTATAGTTTAACTGGCAAAAAATGTCGAAATTATTAGGTCGGACGTCATGATCGGGTTTCGAACTCCGGTACCTCCACTTGATGTGTGTGAGTTTATGATGGCTTTGTCATCTCGTCTATCTACAAAAAAGATTGATTCAATATAAAGAAGGATGACTAAGACATATAATATTTCTACATAGATGAAAAACATAATCTGCAAGCCAATTTACCACTTGGTTTTCCTGTCAACATAAGATATAAACACCTCCCAATCTCGCATCTTAAGGCAACTGATGAGGTTGATGATAAATGCACAAGGAAGGACATCCCTTTTCAACCAGAGATACAACCACCACTAAATCATACTCAAGAAAAATTATTTTTCAATTTTAACATCTTTAATTCTTAACCACATAAGTATAAGAACTTCATAATTTTTAGCTATAATTTCCAGTATCTAATTTTCACTTTTTTTATGTACTTTAAAATATTTGATTTTCTTTGAGACAAAAAAAAATTGATTTTCTATTATTGCTATAAGAGAAGGATACGAGATATACTTAACTATGATCAAATCTAAAAAATCTTAAGTAAGTGGAATAAGGTTTTCTAATTTAAATATCTGAACATGCCGTTAGTCTTGATAAGAGTTTATAATGTTACATTTCTACTCCTTAGTGTTTGTTTGATTTTTTTTGACAAGGTGTATGTTTGAGTCTAAACCCGCAATTTTCTTTATCTAAAATTTAGTACTATGGTTTTCAAAATTAAACAAGTACTATCCATGTGTTAATTTGTTGTTAAATACATAATTTTAAAATAATTGAAAAAGAAAAAATTATTATTAATTAAAGTGACACTAATAATAATAGAGAATTAAAAACTTAAGCAAAAAAAAAAAATGACACTAATAACTGTTTTAGAGTATTTTTGAGGGAGTTTGAATTACACTTCTTGAAATTATAATGGTTAAACTCTTACCACTAAATTATGATCTCATGAAATGTTGAATAAGAAGGTGATAATTTTGTTAAAATAAACAAGCTAGTGGAAGTGATAGTGTCCACTCCAGCACATCGACCTAGTTGAAATTGAAATGGTTAATATTATTAGTCATTACAAAGAAAAAATTAGTTGCACCTTTTCGCCACAATTTAATTATTGTGTATTTTTTCCCTCAAAAGAAAAATTATTGTGTATTCTTTTTTATCCCGTTTGATAAAGATAAATATATTTTTAATATAAAAAAAGAGACAAAGTATATACAAACTCGTACTTGTCCTTGTGCTTCGAAGACATTATTGGTTAGCCAAATAAGGTTGATCAAATTGGCAATAATTTAGCTAATACATTTCTGTCCAATTTCTTTTTACCTCATATCCAACAAGGATACAAGTTCAAATTATATTACCAATTAATGCAATTTGAAATTTAGTTTATGGATGTATAATATGTAAAAGTACTTTTGTAAGTATTTATTTAGTCCATAACTTTCTCTACTTTACATTACAGTCAAGGAAAAATAATATGTCCTTTAATTCACAAGAAAAATTGTACAAGCTTCAAGCACAAGCAACCTTCAAAACATGTATGAAAAAGGCAAGATCGAGAAACTCTATATCTACTTTTCAAAATAGATAAAGTTTTTTGTTTTTGTTTCAATAAATAGAGAGTCTTATAAGTATAGGTTTAGATATAAAAAAGTCCAATCATGTCACAAGATTTTGAAATGTGTATTTTTTTTATATGATTTTTGTTTTGATGAGTTGTTTTATATGATGAAATGTATATCTTTTACATGTTTAGATAAATAAGGAGGATTCTTGCCGCCAAAAAAAATCATTATGAATAGTATAATTACACTTGAGGACCAAAGAGATTGAATTGAACTCAAATATTGTGACCCCAAAAACAAGTTTAGTAAATTTCATTTTGCATCTTTAAAATTTAACACAAGTTAAAAAATATCTTAAAGCATAGGAGGGCCAATATTTTCCTATATTCCACAAGATCATTAATTATGGCCTACCAAGAAATAAAGAACTTCACCAGCAAGCATAACATGATCATCACTTTATAAATAGGGAACTAATCCTTTCCAAACAACATATCAATCCATTTCCATAATCACTTCTCATTCACCATTAATTTGATCCATTTATCTTTTGCAACCACACCATGTCTGAAGAAGAGAACCGTAGCCGTGGCCTCTTCCATCACAAGAAGCATGACGATGATGATAACAGGCCAATAGACACTGACAGTGGTTACAACAAAACATCATCATACTCTACAGGTGATGACTATGATTCTGGTTATAACAAAAAAACATCATACAATGATGACCAGCCATCTGGTGGTGGTTACAATAAAACATCATATGGCAATGACAATTCTGGTGGTGACTATGAAACTGGTTACAATAAGAACACTGATAATTACTCTAATAATGAAACATCTGGTGGTTATGGTAGTGGTGGTGCCAAAACAACCACTGGTGGCGGCTACGGCGGTGGTTATGGTGACTCCGACACCAAAACCACTGGTGGCGGCTACGGTGGTGGTTATGGTGACTCTGACACCAAAACAACCACTGGTGGCGGATATGGTGGTGGTTATGGTGACTCTGACACTAAAACAACCACTGGCGGCTACGGTGGTGGTTATGGTGACTCTGACACTAAAACAACCACCGGCAGCTACGGTGGTGGATATGGTGACACTGACACCAAAACCACCACCACCGGTGGTGGTTATGGTGATGATCGTCGTGATGATGTTGATTATAAGAAGGAGGAGAAACACCACAACAAACTTGAGCATCTTGGTGAGTTAGGTGCTGCAGCTGCTGGTGGTTTTGCTTTGGTAATTTTTTCTAACTACCATTACTCCTAATTACTAATCTCTCCCATATTTTTGTTATTTGTTTCTTTTCTCTTTGTTCTTTTTTATTTTGTTTTAATCAATAAATTTTCTCTGATGTTTAAAAAATTGCTATTTAATTTCTCCTTACAAAACATTTGAATAATTAATAAATTTGAATATTTCTATTTTAAGAAAATGAGAAAGAGCAATTATTTTTAATTAAAGAGATTTGTACGAAGTCTTTTGTTGTTGCAAGATCAAAATTCTAGTACCAATAAACTAACATCTAGTGAATTATATAACTACTCTGCTTTGAGAGTTCTGTACTAGAAAAACCATTTTACAATTTTATTTTCAATTTTTCCTAACTTGATTTTTGACATTTTTTCTTTAATATAGACACATGCATGAATGATTGAATGACTAAAAACTTGTTGTAGAATATCCAGTTTAACACAATCGTATAACCTAATCTTGTTGAGCATGACTCATATTCATTGATAAGTGGACATATCCTTGAGTTGCTCCACGATGTTTGAGAAAGTCATTAGTAAATTTTAATCTGGATCATAGTATTTAAACATTGCATTGTGTTATATATGTGGCCCTACGATTTCCATAATAGATATCAAGACCGTACAATTTTTACATTTAATTATTGTGAATTAGATCAAAAAAAATAAATTGAAATGTAGCATTCGATCTTGATTGGACCGTTCAGATGTGCTTGGACATTGGTAGGACAAATAACGTTGTATGCTACGCTATAGATAGACATAGAGTTTTCAGTATTCATCTTTTGAAACCAAAATTGAAAATTTGAAAGTAATTGATTTTGTGAATTTTTTTAAAATTTGTTTGATATAGTATGAGAAGCATAAGTCAGAGAAAGACCCAGAGAATGCTCACAGGCACAAGATAGAAGAAGAAGTTGCAGCAGTAGCTGCAGTGGGATCCGGTGGGTTCGCCTTCCATGAGCATCATGAGAAAAAGGAAACAAAAGAGGAAGAAGAAGAAGCTCATGGAAAGAAGAAACACCATTTCTTTGGATGAACATATGTGTATAATATAATTATATAATAAGCACACGAGCATATTATGGAGATATTCATTCTGCTTAGCTTTGTCTTATAATTAATTATGCTTTTGGCTTATTTATGTGTATTAGTATTAAGTTAATCTTCCCAATTTGCTTTGAGTGGTTTGGAGAATGTTTCCAGCTTGGTGTCATATAGATGTATGTATGGATCTATCTATGTTGTGTCAACTGATAAGTACACAATATACGGTTGTAAAAGAATGTGAGATGATTTCAATAAAATTACTTGTTCTGTAGTGAAGCATTTGTCTCAATAAAATTCTTTGGACACTTCTTATTTTTCTTTAACATTAATCCCCCTTCAGTTTATTAGAGAGAAAACAAGTGAGAACAATAGAATTGAAAGTTAAAGTTAGTAAGTTCCCGTTCTTTGCTTGAGTGGCAAAATTGTGGTAAATAAAATTTGATTGGATGGACAGAATTTATTATGGTGGTATAGTATTAGTGTGACTGCTATTTTAAATAATATTTTTTACAAAAGAAAATACAAAATAGGGATAAGAACCACAACCTATGTAAAATATTAAGTCACACTATTTTGTATTTTCTTATCCCTATTTTGCACATAAAATAGTCTCTAATAAATGTTGTGACTAAATCTCTGATAGTTAACACTCTCTGCCTCCTAAACCATAGGGGGAGGTTGACAACGAACATTTTTTGACACATCAATTTGCTAAATATTTTTTACTCTAGTTATAATGAAAAGAAGAGAAATTTTGTTCTACACATTGACATTTGATGCATCATTAATTGCTTTTTCTGGTGGACCACGCAAGTATTTATTTTCATCCTGATATGATCACCAATAATTTGACAATTAGAAAAGAAATGAGGTATTTTCTCATAAACCACTGTCAGTCACATACATGGAAAGCAAAATTCTTACATAGAGTTGATACATAACTCTTTGTACTTATACATAAAAAATGGGGTTAGTAAAATGAATTTTAATCCTCTATTAAAGAAACTAATATTTTTTAAATGAATTTTTTAACATCATTTCTTCACATGCAACTCTATTAAAGAAACCAATCTCTTTTTATAGGACAATTACAGAATAACACTCTCTTAAAAAATAACTATGTTTTAATCATGCCCATGATAATCAAGAGTTTGTTATGTTCATTAATAGAGTTTGTTATGTTCATTAATAAATAATAACCTATTGTTCCAACATCTATTGTATATAGTATCCTCTCAAACAAAACAAAAAACTACTGTATAGAGTAGTTATTAGTTGGTGACAAAGAGTTATCCTCTACTTCGTATACATTTTACCAAATTTTTCCTATTTCCTAATAAGTGATTTTTGTCAACAAAAATAATAATTTGATGTATCACTTTCTGATTCAATATCAATAAATTTAGAGTAGTGCTACTAATTAACACACACTTTGAACATAGTCTCTCATACCTGTTGAAATTTAAATGAGTTCAATATGTATAAATTTCAACCTGGACATTGAAAAGTGTGTGTTAAATATTGTATTGTTAACATTTTTTTATATAATTAAGGGTAAAAATATTTAGACATCCATTTTTTTTTTCTACACATGCAACATCAATCGCATTAAAAAAATATGGTTAATTCAATTTAGTAGATAATTAACTTAACTCTGGATCAAAATTTTGGCTAATTCAATTGCATAACCAAAATTTCCAATTCTTAAGTGATATAAATCAACCATATACTCAATTGAATTAACCATAATTTTACATGTGATCAATCAGATCTTGATAAATGTAAGAATGTTTTTATGATTTCATCGTTTGATTCTTATAAATAAAGACTTATGAGAGAGTCTCACAAATTAAGTTTAATGATGTAAAAATTCAAGTGCGAGTAATTAAGTTTCACATTAATAGATAGATAGGAGAAAAACTTGAGTATATAAGAAATGTGATATATGTGATAATTAAAGGATTTCGGTAAAGATATGATGTAGATTTTTAATGTTTTTTTTTGTGGACATGTGTCGTGCAACTAATAAGCATCCCGTGGATGCGGTGGATATACTATAAATGAAAAAAGTTGAAAGCAACATGAAGCTTAGACATAGAAGAACCCCCACATTATAGAGGCCGGTTGAAGTCTCAGGTTACCAATTGGGTTGGGAACTTGCAGCTTTCACATTTGTATATCTAATCTAATGGATATGCATGCGTCTACCAAATATGTCTTCTGTAGCCTTGTGACTTCAGAAATTATGTCATATTTCATTTAGTATCGGCAGATTTTGTTGTTGATATTTATATTTGATTAAGAAAGCTAATAAGAGATATCATGTAATTCTTTTACAATTAATTGTACTTTTTTATTTTATTTTTACACTGTATCATTTAGAAAACAAAAGTAACTAATTCAACTCTCGAATAATGATATATATATATATATATATATATATATATATATATATATATATATATATATTATAATC
>Ga0315913_1007014_pt1 | contig 13586 bp, 7 predicted proteins | sample MpolsnodulesMG_FD_207736 | JGI IMG/M metagenome (GOLD analysis project Ga0315913, IMG submission 207736) | Medicago polymorpha root nodule microbial communities from Los Angeles, California, United States - small nodules | ecosystem: Host-associated > Plants > Roots > Nodule | place: USA... | reverse complement strand
GAATAGTCTAGCAAACCTTGAGACATATAAAGTTTCGTTCTTCAAGGATTCTAATAACAATCAACCATGAGAATAGGCTTGATTGTTAGAGGAACACACTCACTGCACCTCGAGAGAGGCTTTGATATGCTAAAGAGAAACTTGTCTTTAAAAAGTAGGTCGGATATAAAATTATGGTTTAGGGTTTGTTTGTGAAGGATTTGTTATTATGATGAACCAATAATCCCAAGGCACCTTGTTATTATTATTTTTATTTTATTTCAAACTAAAAATCCAAACTTTATAACTTCTAAAACTTTCATTCTAATCATTGTTAAAAGTTAATTAAGTTCATAACTCCCTGTCGGAACGATACTCTATTTTTACTACTTCGGCAGAACCGTACACTTGCGGTTTTGCTCATCACAAAGCAATTTCCTTTCTTAGGAATAAAAAACCCTAAACGACAACACCCTAAAAGACAAAAATTTGTGCAAAGATATGATTTTTAAAGCCATTAACATGACCACAACAGCTAAAAACAACCCTCTTTGTTTAAATCCATGCAAATATATGTTTTTTAAAGCCTTGAAACAAAGAAGAAGGATAAAGAAGAAAGAAAGAAACTTACCGAAGCGGTTCCACCTTCTTTGTTCATTTTCGCCTCCGCTACGACCCTCTTTCCTCCGTCTTCCATGCTTTCCGTCGTGTTCTTCTTCTTCTTCTTCTTCTTCGTGTTCTTCTTCTTCACATCGTTCTTTCGATTCTTCTTTTCCATAGCTACCTTCTTCTTCTTCGTGTTCTTCATGTTCTTCGAGTTCGTCATCTTGTTCTGGGTTTCAATTTGGATTCAATTATGAGTTAGGGTTTCGTTTATTGGTGAGAGATTTGGATTCGATTCTGAGTGTGGGTTTATAAAATGGAAGATGAAAGTGTGTAATGTGTTTTGTTAGGGTTGAAAACGAGAAAAAGAAGTGACTTTCTATTTTCTCTGATTTTTGTTTTTAAAAGATTTTAAAATTTTAATGTTTTTTTAATTATTAAAATGATTTTAATTAAAAAAGGGGAAATAGTGATGTGTTACATAAATACACACGTGTCAGGCGAAAAAAAAACTAAAATAAATACATAGTGGTGCGCCACGTCAGCATTAGGAGTGTGTCAAATGGGATCAGAGGTGTTTTCGAAAGAATCTTCATATTTCAGGGACAAAATCTAAACTTTTTTTTATAGGGGGTAAAACCGGAAATCGCCCAAATTACAGGGGGTAAAGACATGTTAACCCTATTTTTTATATAAGGTTAAAAATAAAGTTTTTTATTGTGTCCAATATTGTTCATATTATTGTTGATTGTTCATCATGTTGTGGATTGTTTCTATTTGAATGAGATTTCACTAATTTTTAATTGATAACTTAAATAAAATGATAAAATAGTTTAAATGTAGGGTAATGTTTAAAAGAAAAAATCCAACCAAAAGAGTGTATTCCATTTTCTTTTTTTTTTTGGGTAGAATGAGTGCATTCCTTTATATATTGGTACATAAGATTTCACTACAAATTCACCAATTAAACTATTTTTTCGAAGTACTAATTAAAATATTAAAGTTTAACTAAAGTATAAAAATCCTATTTTTCTTGTCTTGAAAGATGAAACCACTAATATTTTTTTTTTAAGGCAAGAGCAAAATGACAAAAAAAAAGAGTGGCTTCCAACTAAGTTGCTACCCAACTTTAATCTTTTGTCAAATGCTCATAAATATTATTAAAAAAAGGAAAAGTTACATAAAAACTAGGGGACATAGACCTAATCCAGTAAGATATTGTTAAGTTTTGAGTTACAAAAACTCCTCATATTTCTTACTTGAATCATTATTTTGAATCCTCTCTTATTCATAACCCACAATGTTTTATTTATGAATCCAAAGTAGATCAAAGATGAACAACCAAGTTACATAAATAAACAAATGAATTTCTTTTACAAAGTTAAATAATTGAATACAAGCATTATTGTTTTACAATAACCATATTTTAATAATCAAATAGTAACGGTTCATGCACCAACAAACTATTAAAATACCTACCAAATTTCTTACACCATCATCATTGGATACATCTCTTAACATTCCTCCAAAAATATAACCTACAAAATGCAAAAATTTAAAGTGCGATTTTTCAGATTCATCCCACTGTTTATAACCACAACCTATCTCACATTCTTTTTCCACTCAATCATACAATTTCACTCAATCTCCAAATGTTTTCATACAATGGGCTAAAATGTTGCAAATATATGTTAGTTAAAAAGGTTAGTTATAATTTGTTAGTAGGTAGTTTGTTTTGTTAGAAGGTAGTTAGTTTGTTGATTCTCTAGTGACTCTATATATAGAACTATCTCATGTACTCATTTACCTTTTGAATTTTTGGTTAGGTTTTGTTTTGAATTGGAAAGAATTAAACAGTGTTGTTTTCTTAACATTTGTCTTCAAGGTGAGAAGATCCAGAGTAAATGCCAAGATTGGTGAAGCTGAAGCACTTGCGTTTATAATGAAAGTGAAATATGCGTTTCAAGATAAGAGGGAAAAGTATGAAGAATTTTTAGAACTTATGAAAGATTTCAAGGCCCAAAGAATTGAGACAGAAGAAGTGAAAGAAGGAGTGAGGGAGTTGTTTAAAGAGCATCAATATTTGATTTCAAGATTCAACATCTTCATGCCCATATAGAATAAGTACACTAACTATGGCTATATTTAGACTTAGTACAGTTCATCTGAGTTGTTATCAAAACACGACCATTTATATTTTATAATAATATTCTTTCTAATACTATGCATTTTATTTTTACCAATCCATCAACTAACAATAACAGCTATTCAAATGCAAGTGTTGCATATTACAAACAAAAAGCTAATTCACGTGTTACTCAACCCGTATGATCTACTGCATCTTTTTAGGATGAACGCAGTTGGAACCCTCTACTCTAGAGAGTAGTTCCTTCTGTTTTTTTTTTTAGCTTTGTCTTTTTCTTTTTTCTTTTGGTTGTTGTTTTCTTTTTGTCCTTTGCCTTGTAACCCCAAAAAAAAAAAACTTGTTTAGTTGTCTATTACCTCAAAAAGCTATACCCACATACTCAAATATTGTTAACCAAAATGTATAATGTGCGTTTATTTTTTGATACCGTAACTTATTTCTTGAGATTTAAATTTGTCCTTTAACTTTAAAAAGTGTCAGTTATCACTTTGGTTCTTCAACTTTATTGTGCAATTCGTTTTAGTCATTTCCATCCAAACCGTCAAACCAACTCACCTTGAATCTATGTAAGTGGCTTTAATATGGAGCATGACATGGTATGCAATCATTGTAGACTAAGAATATATTAGAAATTTTATAGAAGGCTACGGCAAATAAAGGGAGCAATTTTAAGCTAGTTTTATAGATGGGCTCAATATGTATCTCAAATTTGCTTCCGATCGAATCATAACTTCCAATCAACTATTTTTGTGTGTAAAATTCAATTGGATCATAATTCCCTATCGGTTTTTTTCCAATAAAGGGAGCAATTTTAAGGTGTTTATTGAATAACTCTTACATATTTTTTTTACTGAAGGGTAAAAATGTTTTAACCCACAATCTTCTTCCAACAAAAAACGCTCACTCTCATACAAACTAACCAAAATACCTTCCGTGTGAGTTAACTCAAGCAGGGTATTCACATGGATTAAATATTTATTTGATTTTCAGATTTAGTTAACTTTTTCTTTATACTAAAAATATCAGTAAACACAATCAAAATAATTCCACCTGAACATTCATATGTCTTGTTGAATACGCGTATCAGAGAAGTATTGGGTAATTAAATTTATTTAAAAATTAAATAAATTACCGATACATGTCGGATACGGATAACTTATACCCCCGATACAGCTAAATAAACTGATACTTCATTCGATACTTCATTCAATAGTTCATACTATAGAGTGAAATTTCACTTATTGAAAATTTCCGGTGAAGAAGTTCTGGTATGTCCTAAGGTCACTGATATATTGTTGGCTGATTTGAATAGAACATCTGAAGAGGCTGAAAATCGATTAAAGCTTAAACATGTTCCATTGCCTACCTCTAAACCGTCTCAAATCCCACCAGTAGTGCCACAAAAGAGAAAAAAGAGTAGTATAGAAAATGCCTTTAATGTTGATGATAGGAATCAGCTTAGAGAAATCATAGCAAGGATGTTTTATTCTGGTGGCTTATCTTTCCATCTTGCTAGAAATCCTTACTATGTTAGTTCTTATTCTTTTGCTGCTAATCCAAGCCTCAGTGGCTTCCTTCCTCCTAGATATAATGCTCTAAGAACCTCTCTTTTGAAGCAAGAGAGAGCTAATATTGAAAGGTTGATTCAACCTATAAAATCTTTGTGGACATTGAAGGGAGTTACATTGGTTTCTGATGGCTGGACAGATGTGCAAAGGAGGCCTTTGATAAATTTCATTGGCATTTGTGAAGGAGGCCTTTTATGATAGTACCTAACTTTTTTTAGGTAGTGTGATAGTACTTAACTTAAGATATGTAATTGTCACTTGTTTGCTCATTTTGAGTAATTTGAATGTTAATTTATCATCAATTTTAGTAATGTTTATATATTTAATTTTAAATTTAATATTTTAAACGTATCACAGCCGTATCGGATCGGGAATTTTGCAAATTTTTCCGTATTGCCGTATCGGTATCGTATCGTATCGGTATTGTGTCAGGTATCGGGGGCTTCATTGATTTCAAGCATGTATTCTCAACTCTGTAGCTCTACTCTCTTGTGTCTTTGCCTTTGATTACTTGCTATCCACACCTTCACTCAACATTCTAGTTGGAAAGTGAGTTACGATCAGTTTTGGTTGTTATGCTGTTGTAACTGATTTTGGTTTGTGGATAAAGGATGTATATATAAAGCCTTTTAGCTGGAATAATGACAAGTGAATTTCATATGAAAAACTGAGTAGTGATAAAAAACAGTTTTAGTGTCATTGTGAGAGAGTTCTAAGGTGATTCATTAGATTCTATAGTGATCATACAAGTTGAAAACTCTCAGCAAGGTAACCAATTTTCTTGTGCTCACTCTCTTCTCATGCAATTTCTTTCTTGATCAACATTTCTGTTTTGCATTATTGTCTTGCATGTTCATTGTCATAAATTGTGATTTCATCATAATTTAACTGAATTTAATTGAGCAAGGTATCTTCCCTCTATACATTTTGAATGTTTGGTTCTGCTTTGTTTTCATAATTTTTCCCTTCAAGATGAACAGCTCAAGAAGAACAGTTCCCTTGATTGACGATGCAAGGGCGCTTGTAAAGGACGTAAAAGCTGTGTTTCAAGATAAGAGGGAAAAGTATGATGAATTCGTGAAACTCCTACAAGATTTCGGTGCCAAAAGAATTGGTAGAAGAGTTGTCAAAAAAGGAGTTACCGAGTTGTTCAAAGAACATCAAGATTTAATTTCAAGATTCAACATCTTCTTGCCACCAGGAGATGAAATCCCACTTCCATTGGATGATGATTTACAACAACGTGATCGATCAACGCTCGAAGATGAAGCAATGGCGTTTTTAACAGCAGTTAAGGTTACATTTGAAGATAAGATGGAAAAGTTCAATGAATTCTTGAAACTCCTAGCTGATTACGGTGCCAAAAGAATTGATGTAAGAGTTGTCAAAGAAGGAATGATGGAGTTGTTTAAAGAGCATAAAAATTTACTTTCTGGATTTAACACCTTCTTGCCAGAGGGACACAAAATCCCACTTCCTTTGGATGGTGATGAACAACAACGTGATCGATCACCGCTCAATGATGAAGCAATGGCGTTTTTAACAACAGTTAAGGTTACATTTAAAGATAAGATGGAAAAGTTCAATGAATTCTTGAAACTCCTAGCTGATTACCGTGCCGAAAGAATTGATGTAAGAGTTGTCAAAGAAGGAATGATGGAGTTGTTTAAAGACCATAAAAATTTACTTTCGGGATTTAACACCTTGTCAGAGGGACACAAAATCTCACTTCCATAAGTCCATTGGATGGTGATGAACAACAAGGTGAAGATGGATTAGAGTTGAAAGATGCACAGAAAGATGGTGAAATATAACAAGTTTGACTACGATCGTGCACTTAGAAATTCCTAGTTTGATCTATAAAATGACAGGTTCTTTGGTCCTTTTGCTGTTTTCTTGGATTATTGTATGAAACAAATTCTTCAACATAGCAATACACAAGAATCTGTTAGATTGTTAAGTGTGAATTTCACAGTCAATTTTTTCCATTGTATACTTAGTAGAGTGCAAATTCTTTCAACTAATATTGAAATTTTCAATCTTTCTGCCTTACATAATACAAAAAAGATGGATATGATTTGTTGTCCTGGTACTTAGAATTGTATCAATTGATATTCATAGCACAACTCACATTTAAGTACAAGAAAGTAGCTTATCTAGAAATCTGCAATCTATGTATTACATAATACAAAGATGCTTATCATATTTTCTATAAGAGCTAGTAGCTAGAAGCAGAATCACATTTATTAATGGATTGATTGGTTGTCCTGATACTTAAAATCATGATGGATCTTGTTGCCATAGATCAATAAGAAAGTGTGTGCAAAGTAATCGCTTTTCGTTATCCAACCTAGGAAACTATGATTGAAGGGTAGATTTTCAACCAAGTGATTTTAGGATAACCAGCTTGCAAAGTAATCACTATCACAGTATCACTATATGTAACATTTAGCAATTTGGTACGATATTAATTAAAGGATTATGCTAACCGGTGCTCTGAGACATTGGTTAAGGATACCAAAAAAATGAAGTTATTCTTAAAAGAGAAAAATATCTTTTTTTACTTTTTATGGATTAATTACACAGTTTTTAATGCAATAACTACTATATAATTTCTTCTTTTAGTATTCTTAACCAGTTGCCGGGACACCGGTTAACATTTCCCTTGATAACTTATAAATATAAAGCGTGAGAAGAGAAAGTAAGAAATCAACATCTATGCAAGTGTTGCACATATTACACATAGAAAGTTTATAAATATAGAGTGTTTCGAGACACTCGCTAAGGTTTTTAAAAAATGTATGAAGGTACTCGTTGGCATTTTTATTTTATTATTTTCTAATCTAATCATATCAATTTGATTGTTTATAAATATAAGTTATTATGTTTTGGGTCATACTTAGACACTTATCAATGATTTAAAAAGAAAGTAGAAGTAGTCCTAGTGAACTTAATTTAATTGGTAGCAACATTACATAATATATGCGGAAGTCGGGTTCGAACTCCAAACACTCTATTTCTTCACATTTAAAATGTGTGACTTGAAAGAAAAAAAAAGTAGGAGTAATTGATAAATTGTATTAAAAAAAAATTAGTTTTTAAAGTTTTCATTTGTTGAAAACATCATTGCTATGTTTTTATGCATATAAATAGATCCCACTTTAGTGTCATTGAGACGCCAAAGGCAACTATCATTCTCCAATCATAGGTTGTCGTGTGGGTTTTGACAGAGCCAGTGTTTCCCATTCTTCCTTCTTCTGGGTTTTAAAAACAAATTAAATAGAACGTAGTGATGTGAGGAAGAAAGGAACGCCCATCTGCGTTTCTGTTTAGTTTCCACTTTGCCAGGTAGCACTACATTTTGTTAATTAGGTGAAAAGAAAAATTTGATTAATAGTAACACTAATGACTATTTTACATACGTACTGAGTAACGAGTAGAGTAGTCGAAATAGCAGCATTCCAAATTAATTGTCACATACCCCTCCAATTTTGTTTTATTTTAATATTTTTTATGTGAAAAATTTATGTTTCAAAATTTAAAAAAATAGGAAAATACAGAATACTAGTTTTTGAAAAATGGAAAATAATGAACATTAAGACCAACACTTATATTATATTTTACAATTTTTAGCTGCAGTATTGGGCTCGACTTGGTTAAAGTCGATTATACAAATATATTTTTTTCTTTTAAATGTGAAAATTTTATTTAAAAACCAGAAAATAAAAACACACACTTGTGTCTTTATATAAATATTGTTGTTTGTTTTATCTTTTAGTTCTTTTTTCCCCTTCAAATATTGTAGTGCAATTATTTTTCTTTCTATTTGGCCTTCACAATACAAACACAGGCTAAGTTAATTAAAAATAGTTAGAGTTCGTTGCTAAGTAGTTAGTTTGTTGATTCTCTTGTGACTCAATATATATTATATATATATATATATATATATATATATATATATATATATATATATAACATCTTGTGTACTTATTTGCAATCTTCTTTGTTATCAATCAAAATCTCTTCTTTCTATACCTTTTGAATTTTGGGTTCTGCTTTGTTTTCTTAATTCTTCCCTTCAAGATGAACAGCTCCAGTAGAACAAAACCCTTGATTGGTGATGCAATGGAGTTTATAAAGGATGTAAAAGTTGTGTTTCAAGATAGGAAGGAAAAGTTTAATGAATTCATGAAACTCCTACATGATTTCAGGGCCAAAAGAATTGATAGAAGAGTTGTGAAAGAAGGAGTTACGGAGTTGTTTAAAGGGCATCAAGATTTAATTTCAAGATTCAACATCTTCTTGCCACCAGGAGATGAAATCCCACTTCTATTCTTCTTGCCACCAGGATATGAATTCCCACTTCTATTCCCAATGTCGTTTGCAACAGCAGTTAAAGTTGCATTTCACGATAAGATGGAAAAGTATGATGAATTCTTGAAACTCGTAGTTGATTACAATGCCAAAAGAATTGATATGAGAGTTTTCAAAGAAGGAATGATGGAGTTGTTTAAAGACCATAAAGATTTACTTTTGGGACTCAACACTTGGTTGCCAGAGGGACACGAAATCTCACTTCCATTGGATGGTGATGAACAACAAGGTGATGGATCGGCGCTCAAAGATGAATCAGCACTCGCAGATGCAACAAAGTCGTTTGCAACAGCAGTTAAAGTTGCATTTCAAGATAAGATGGAAAAGTATGATGAATTCTTAAAACTCGTAGATGATTGTCGTTTCAAAAGAATTGATATGAGAGTTTTTAAAGAAGGAATGATGGAGTTGTTTAAAGACCATAAAGATTTACTTTTGGGACTCAACACTTGGTTGCCAGAGGGACACAAAATCTCACTTCCATTGGAGGGTGATGAAGAACAAGGTGAAGATGGATTAGAGCTGAAAGATGCTGAACAACAAGGTGATGGAGTAGAGTACAAAGATGAACTTCAAGTTGATGAAGTGGCACTCAAAGATGAGCAGAAAGATGACGAACAATAACAAGTTTGACTACAATCCGGCATGTAGCAATTCCTAGTTTGATCTTTAAAATTCCTAGTTTGATCTATCTGTTATGTGTCAATTTCACAGTATTTTTTTTCTTCCATTGTATACTTTGTTGAGTGCGAATTCTTTCAACTATACACTTTACATCAAGTTGCATAGAGATTGAATCAGATGGTATTTTCATAGCACAACTCATCTTGAAATTTTCAATCTTTCTGTCTTACATAATACAAGAAAGATGTTTATCATTTTTACCATACGAATTGGAAACAGAATGAATCACTTTCAATAGTTGTTAAAAAATGGATATGATTGGTTGTCCTGATACCTACAGTAAGTAGTGTGTATACAACAAGTACGTAGAATTGTATCAATTGATATTCATAGCACAACTCCCATTTAAGTACAAGAAAGTTGCTTATCCAGAAATCTGTAATCCCAGTCTTACATAATATTCATAGCACAACTCAATATCAACTGTATCAATTGATATTGATAGGAAGAATGGTGGGTAATTTACCTCAACCAATGAACATTCACCTTTTTATGTGGTATCTATGAACTATCTTGACTCCACCAATAAATTGCTCATTTTTATTGGTTGGTGTGTAAATTACCCACCATTTTTCAAAGGTAATCTAAAAAAACCATGATTTTTTCTTTAAGAACTGGTTAGAAGCAGAATCACATTCAGCAATGGATATGATTGGTTGTCCTGATACCTACAATCATGATGGATCTTGTTTCCACAGATATAGATGAAAGTGTGCAAAGTAATCACTATCTATATAAAGTTCCCTGTTTACTATTTAACCACTATTAATTCTATAAAGTTCCCTATTTAATCCATATACCAAACTGATAACATTTAGCAATAATCACTGTCTATATAAATTAAAGTTCCTTATTTACTATATAATCACTAAAAAAGGAAACACAAGATCTAATGTATCTATGTTCTATACATATCAAGTGTATGTTTTGTTCCACTTTTGGAGGAGGCAAAATTTATTAAGGAGATATGTAGAATTGATTTCGCTATGTTTGGATGTTCTCTTGTAGAATTGATTTTGCATCAAAAAATGATTCTAATTTGAAGATAACATTTAAGTGATTTTCACACTCAAATTCATTGTTCAACTCACTTTTACGGAAATTAGTCAACCTAAAACGCCAATTAAGCACTTTAATTTAGTGCAAACCACCAAGTCCTACACAATCTCATTCACAAATAATTGAAGCCATTAACTAACTATTGCTAAATTTAAAATAACTTTGATTTCTCTATTTGTTATCAAATCAAAGTATGACCAAATGTATTACACATGGAAAGCAAATTCACATAAATCATAAACAAATTCCTCACATTATTATACCGCGCTCAATTGAAAGAAACTTGTTTTTGTGCTTGTGCTTGTGCTTGTTGTTGAGCCCATTGATAAAGAAGTTGAACCATGGACTTAAATTCATCAAATTTGAAAAGTGCTTCTCTCTCATTTTTATTTTTTAACTCCTTAACAATATATAGTTGATACTTCATCCACAGCGCTTAGTAGTTTGACACAAGCATCGCCTTGATGCTTAAGAGTGAAGGATTTGAATTTGAATTTGAAAATTAATTCAGAATTCTCTCTAAACACCTTCTCCAATCGTTCCAGCTTCTTCGATCTTTCTGTGTCAGCTCTTACAGCTTTGAAAAGCTTCAATATCATCATTCTTTTCACTCCGACTAGAACCACCCGCGTAATCCTTCATCGCCAAGATAATTCATTCATTATTAAGAAAATAATAATAAAAACAGTTCATGATGAGTTTAACTCTAATTTAAAACAAAACAGAAAATAACTACATGAAAATGAAAAGAAGATTGAGTGAAGAAGGCACATACCATTGTTAGGAAGTGGAAGGAAGAGAGAAACCTTCTCACTAGTTTTTTACTATTATATATATACACACACAATCAAGTGAATAAGCAAAACGACAACGTTAACCTTATTTTATTATGGACTTGTTTGGTAGTAAATAATTATAAAGAGCAAACAAAAAAACTTATATAACCATCATTTTTATGCAAGATTTATTGGGTGGATTCTAGAGTGAGGGTCCAATTAAGTCTCTCACCGGTGAACCATAAACAAAATATCATTAGATTTAATTAATAGTTTAGATTTTTGAAAAATACAAAATGAGAGCAGTTTAGATTTTTGCATACGATCATATCCCTTTCCTGGTTCCTCTCTAACAAACTTCACGTTTGGTTTCTTTTATTTTAATAGAAATTTATGCTTCTTGAGTTACAGTCTGTTGCAAGTAACCAGCCCACTCTACAAAATTAATTCATCACCCCTTGATTTCATTCAATGCATTAATGATTATGATTATATGAAAGCTTTTTCGTTTAAAAAAACTTATGAAATCTTGAATGCGGTGTTCTTCATAGCACCGGTAGAAATGGAACAACACCAATTTTATATTTTAGAGTCTTTTTTTCAAATAATCAATTTTTTTTAAGGAGAAAGAACCAATTTATACTTTAGTTGAAAACAAAATTATGTGAGATATAATGTTGATTAGGTGAAAAGATGTCGATATAATGAAGAAGGGTGTGATAGGCTTATGCATATCCAGCCGATGCGATGGGAAAAGGCTAGAAGAAGATGGAAGGGAGGGAAGACAATAAAAAGATCTAGTGTATAGGGTCTATATTATAATATGTAAGCTTGATTAATCTAATGGCTCTCAATTGTTGTCTATAGTGGTTCACCGGTGAGGGACTTAATTGAACCCTCACCCTAGACTTCACCGACTTATTGACTTATAATTATTTACTATCCAAAAAAAAAAACTTTATATTAATAACCATCATTTTTATACAAGACTTATTTTCATAAGTTAATAGCGGTTTTCGATAAATTTTCATAGATTTTCTTTCATGTCGTTCATTGTAAGGAGCTTTTCAGCTTTAAGTATAAACTTGTTTTGTGAGGAATATACTTTTTGATATATTCAGAAAGACGGGAGTATCAGTGAAGAAGGAGATACATGTGAACTTTCTGACTTACCCACTTGATAGAAGATCAACATTCAGGGATCGAGCCTTTTACGGTAGGACAGACAACCTTAAAAGCTGCGTCAAACAAAGTGGCTAAACATGAGGAAACGTGTAATGACAATCAACATGTTTTTATACCATTTGTTTTTGACACTTTCGGTTTCCTAACACCAAAGGTTATTGACCTTCTACATAGAGTGTAGCATTGTCTTGTCTCCTAGGTCCATGAATGTTGTGTTTATGAGGATTGTTTTTGCCATCCAAAAAGGCCTAGCGACGCAGCTTGTTGTCCGCTTTCCTTCTATTCAAGTGTAAATAATAGTTTACATATATTTGAATTTAAAAAATAATAAGGTATGGCAGAAAAATGGGGTTGAAAACAGAATTTTTTTCTGTCCAAAGTAGGTGCAGAGAAATAATATATACACTGTATAAGAGCATCTGGGCTCATACACACAAACAGAATCCAAAACCAGTATCATGCACAGGTTAAGCTTTTTAAGTTTTTGTTGAAAACAAGCCAAACAAATATGAAACTGTCTAAGAAACAAAAATTGCATACTGTAAATAAGTTTGTTAAAAAAAAAGTATTCAACCTACAACAAACAACACAAATGCAGCACATTAATGCTACAACAGGTTGCAATTTTTTTTTCTCAATGACAAATACTATTAATCAGTTGTTAGATTAATATTTACTCTTCATTTAAACACAAGATCTTCAATTTATTAGATAGAAAGCAATCTAACTACAGCAGCTAATGCTATATTTATAATAATTGCAGTTTATCTGATTTTTTAAATTAAATAATAACCAAATAATTTTTATGAAAAGCTATTTGAAATAGTTCTTTTTGTAGAGATATTTTCAAAATTTTAGTATAAAAAAAAAAAAAAACCAAATAATGAAATACTTAGAATGACATTTTAAGATAAACTATTCAAACAGATTTTTCATTTGAAACTTTCCTTGGAGAGAAAAAAATTGTTAAAAAAAATTATAACAAAAATACATTACACTATCAAAATCTATTAAAAAAAAACTATAACAAACGGACCCATAAACTCACTAAAACCAAACATATATTTGGGCCCCGTTTGTATAAACAACTTATATAGATGCTTATACCATTAGGGCTTATAACATTAGAGTTTACATCATAAGCTCTTATACTTGATAAGCTATTTATGTTTGGATATGTACACTAAAAAGTACTTACATAAATTGAAGTGT
>Ga0315913_1007013_pt1 | contig 13587 bp, 3 predicted proteins | sample MpolsnodulesMG_FD_207736 | JGI IMG/M metagenome (GOLD analysis project Ga0315913, IMG submission 207736) | Medicago polymorpha root nodule microbial communities from Los Angeles, California, United States - small nodules | ecosystem: Host-associated > Plants > Roots > Nodule | place: USA... | reverse complement strand
AAGTTCTCTTGAGTTGTCAAAGAACTTTTCTCTCTTCTCCCTCCTTTAGCTTGTGTTGACGAGTTATTCTTTTCTTCTCCCTCTTTTTCTGTCCCTTCGAATTTAAAGAGTGTTCTTAAGGCCATAGTCCCTTCAGTTTATAATGTTCCTTCGGAATTAAGAATGGTCTTAAGAACATAGTCTCTTCGGTAAATTTTGTCCCTTCGGAAATAAGAGTATTCTTAAGATCAAAGTCTCTTTCGAGATAAAGCGTCCCTTCGAAAAATAAGAATGATCTTAAGAATATAGCCCTTATTTATATTTTATGTCATTGGAGAAGTTAGAGGTTAGAGTGGTGGAAACACCATATTAGAGTGGTCTTAGTACCATATAAGAATGGTCTTAGTACCATAATAGAGTGATATCAATACCATATTAGAGTGGTTTAGCACCATATTTGAAGGTGTATTTCTAGAACAGGTCTTATAGTGCAATAGGACTCTGATACAGTTATAGCTGGACTGTTTTATCTTGGGGGCGTCGTGGTTGATAGTCTGCTTGCACAATTTTGGGCAGTGCCACGAAACATCTTAAAGAAAGCGACCTAGTCCGCGACTCCGCCTAGTAATCTCTTCGGTGACAAAAATATTTTTTAACTAATTTTGACTATTGTTCCAACAGTTCTCATTACCCCCAAGGTGTTTGTGACGTGTTTCCTAACCCAAAAATCTCACCCCTAAGATCAACCATAAAGTTACCTCCTTTAGTTCTCAAGATTCTCTCTTTATAAGACTCCTAAAAAAATTGAAAAATGAAGTCTTATATGATATTTAGACCATACAAAATCGTGTTATAATTTAGAGCCTTATATAGTGTTTGTGACGAGGGAATATCTATTTACATCCCTACTAGCATATGCACACAACAAAATCCCCATAATTTTTCCATTGTTTTAAACAGGTCTTTATAATTAGAATAATTGTCCTTATGGCGGGGATACAAGGCAAGAACCTAAACAATATGTTAAATAATGTCAATAATAATTAAACTTTAAGTTAAAATAGTTCGAAAAATGAAGTCAAAGAATAAAAATTTGTTCTATCGTCTATCCGAATGCTGGATATGTGAATGCAATTTCTTCAAGATCAACACTCACATCATCGTCATTATCATACATATTGGCTGTCCTATGAAGGTCCACCTGATAACAACGAATCCACACATCAACAAATTAAGACAATAATATAATAAAATAATTTCTATTTTACAAAAATAATAACACAATAGTAATAACATTATAAAAAATAAAAAAATCCAGAAGTTCTAGCTCAACTGACAAAATGCTGAAATTGTTAGGCCGGATGCCATGACCGGGGTTCGAACCCCGGTACATCCACTTATGTGTAAGTTTATAATGGCTTTTCCATTTCGTCTATCTACCAAAAAAAATAACATTAAAAAAAAATCATTACGCACATTTTAATGTTACACGAGTATTCTATATATTCTCATTTGATTCACATGTGTCTATATCATCTTCAGACCCAAATTCCTCACTTCATGACCTTTGGAACGTCTACTTCAATGAGACCCCTCGTTTTCTTTTGATTGCAACCCTCTATCCTCGTTTGCTTCATCTGGTTGATAAGGAACACAATACACTTGCCTATTTTGCAACACTCTTTTGAGTGTATCTATTCGCCCCTTTCATAGCTAATGATTTGAAAGTTTGTTAGACCCGTTTTGAATGAGCTATTTTTGCGGACTATTGAAAATAAAAACAGTGTCATCCTTAATAAGTCGAAAGATCAATGAACAGAGAATGAATCTAAAAAAGACAAATATATGAAGGTGTGAAAAGTACTCATTGTTTTCCTCAGAATTGATGAGTACTATAATGCCTCACATTGTGATATTGCTAAAGTGATTCGGGATACCTTACAAGTCACCCATAAGGGGACGAATGAGGTAAAACAATTGAAGACGAATACACTTACTCAAGAATATGAGTTCTTTCATACAAAGCACGGAGATCAGACATGCAAAAGAGTCGTATAATGAATAAGCTTATTAGATTTGTAAAATCTGATCTTAATGCTAAAACTATTTTGAGATGTTTGACTAGGAATTGGCATCTCAAGGTAACCGCCATCAATGAGTCACAAAATCTCAACATTTTGGACTTGTCTACTATATTTGAAAAATTGAAGGAACGTGAGCAAGAGCCCATAATCTTGCCAAACATGAAGATACTGTGAAGAAACGCGAAAAGGATAAAATAAAATAAAAAAAGTATAGCACTTAAATCCTCCATCTCTAAGGTTCAAAAGGTAGTTGAATCGAAAAATGAATATGATGTATTTCTCGTTTGACCAAGTTAAATTATGGAGCAATCAAGACACATTTCAATGGCCAAGTAGCGGACAATCATTCAGAAAACCTTCAAATTTTGTAGATTAAAGACTCAAAACCATCACCAAGGAATCCAGAGATCAAATCATTGAAAGACTAAAGTTGTTACGACCAACCACAATGGATGGCTACGAGCCTAACACCGTAACAACCAAGGAATTAAACTTATGTTTTTTTTCTTTGTAGAACTTGGATGATATAGTGTTTAAACCAATCTTAATGTTTTATAGCTCAGAGGTTTACGAATTACTTAGGCTGAAGCAATAATAGAGCAAGCTTAGACTTGGTTTCACACCACTTTCACCATAGAAAACTCTTCGAAATTTGCATTGCATTTTCAATAAACTTCTAACTTTTCTTTTATTTGTTTTATTTAGTTATGTTCATCACTATGATGAGTTAGTAGATTTCTTATTCTTCAGATCATGTAAAGTAGTCATATGACAAGCTTTCCACAGTTTCAATTCCTGTCTTTTGTTAAGAGAATGCATTCACCTAATCTAATCTTATTGTGCGTAATAAAAATTTAGGAAATCTTATGATTAGCGAAAGTGAAAGAAGATTACTAAAAATATAAGGCTAGACAAAAGGTTCAAAGCATGAGAATAGCCTAGGAACTTTTGGGATGTAAATGGATATTCGGTCCTAAAGGGCCACAGTAACATGGAAGCCATGTAAGACACTTCTTTTATCACTAGAAATAGATTAATTGATACGAAAGAGAATATATCATCCCCAGGTTTGCATTCTTAAGGCAAAAGGAAGAAATAGAATTCGGAAAGTTCATTGTAGTGATGAGTTATAATGATTCCAACATATTTTTATCATTGCATATTTCTAACACATTTTCCAAGCACTCTAAATTATCCATCTTATAATAATCCAAAAACACTTTTTAATTGCATATTTAAGATAAAAAGGTAGACTTGAGGTTTGCAAGTCCCAGTGAGATCGATATTTTACTTCAACGATAAAATTGTGCATTTGTGGACTTATCAAGTATTTTCCTCAAGTGATGCAAGCAATGTCGAAGTCTCCTGCCGAAGTAAATAGGTATTTACTACGATCCCTCGAGTAAGAATGGTTTGGGTACCCAAGGAAAACACCTTTGCTATTAACTTGTTAGAACCCAATGAGAATTGGAAACCTATAACTTCTAATTGTTAATTTTTTTAGGAATTCTCCTGAGAACCTCAAAAATGAAATGGTGCCTTGATAGTGTCTGCTCAGGGCATATAAAAGGTGACAAGTCTAAGCTCATCGAGCTTCAAGCAAAAGTACGAGGACATGTCACCTACAGTAACACGATAAATATAAAATTCTTGGTGTTTGTATTGTGGGAAATCCATCCAGAACAATTGTTAAAGATGTATCATATGTTGAGGGTCTTAAACACAACTTGTTGAGTATTAGTCAATTGTGCGACGAAGGTTATAAAATTTCTTCTAACCCCCGCATGTGTGTTTAAGGATACAAGGGAAGACAATGTCTATTTTCTAGATCTAGATCATGTTACATCAATGGGAGCCAAATGCCTCACAAGCAAGAGTAAAGACTCGTAGTTATAACGTAGACGTTTAGCTCATATTAATCATTACTTGTTAAATAAAATAGTTTCCAATGATCTAGTAATATGACTACCTAAGTTAAAATTCTTGAAGGATCTCCTTTGAGACGCTTGTCAAAAGGGTAAACAGCACAGGGTCTCTTTTAAATCCATTTTTTTTATTTCTAGCTAATTCAAGACCTTTAGAACTAATCTATATGGATCTTTTTGGTCCTTCAAGGACCAAAATCTTGGGCAATAACTATTAAGGTTTTGTCATTCTTAGCAAGTAAGATATTTAAGGAAAGAAAAAGATCCATTTGGATTAGTTCTAAAGCTTAATAGTTCAAAATATTGATAATGGATGTGAATTTGCCAAAGTTGTAAAGAAAAAAAAAAGATTTCTAAATTAGTTCAATACGAAGTGATTATGAAGGTGAATTTGAAAACCATCTTTTTGAAAAATATTGTGACGAACTTGATATAGACCACAATTTTTCGCCACCTAAAGATGAATAAATGGTGAATCTGAGGTTCAAATTTTTTTCTCATGTATATATAATGCAATGTCCTCTAGCAACTGAGTTATGCTAATGGGGATGGAGGAAAAACAATCTTAAATGAACCATATACCTATTTGGAATTGATAGTTCACGTCTCCTTATAACCTTCCCTTTGATTACACTATCATATATTCTATTTTATGTTCAATTGTTTTACTAATTCAACTTCCCTAGTTGAGTTTCCATCCAAAAAAAGAGAAGTTGAAGGGGTTTTAAAGGATATTGAGGAAAGGGTGGATTCAAATATATATGGGCTAATTTAGTTTCTTAAAAAAAAAGAAAAATTATATCCGGTACATAAGGCATCATGCATGACTTATAATTTGAATTATTCAAAGAAATGTTTTATTATAGTACTATTGAAGTTGAACCTATATAGTCTTAGTTTACATTTTAACGAGTACTAGAAAGCTATAAGTCTAGAAATTCCACCATAGTTCGAAGTGATAAACCTGATATGTTTTCCTCTTAGTAGCATGTTTGGACATCACTCATTTCCGGCTTCTCCATGCAATGATTTGTTAAACTGATTTTGTCTACAAAAGCGGCACGATCTTCATTCTTCATGTCTATTGCAATGTTTTCAAGTTATCTACTGAAATATTTTTATTTTCTTGCTTCATTTATTTAGAATTCGTACCTTCAACCAATGAGTTTTGAAGTATGCTTTTTTGAACTATCCCGCATAGCAAAATAAAATAAAAAAGGGATTCAAATGTACTAATCTAAATTTGTAGCATCTTTTAGATAATCTAAGTTTGGACGCTAAGAAGCAAAAGGGAGACATGAAGTGCTCGTTTGTTTCCACGTTGAAACAGTTGCCAAACACACGACTGGAAAGATGCTAGAAATTTTAGAGTTATAAAATCATTGCAATATTGTCTTGGGACGTGAGAAAAGAGAGAAACGTATATACAAAGTACAAACACACACGAGTCAGTTAAGTGCAAGTTAAAAGTTGTAATGGTTGAATCAACTTTAGCACTTATGCAAGCAAAGTTAAAAAAATATTTACATTTCTTTTGACCTCATTGAACTGGTAGTTCAGATTTTCGACTAATTTACTGAAATTAAATATTGACTCCTCGGTAACTTATTGAGTTATTTCTTAATATGTTCAAACACACAAGGTAAAATATGCACCAAAATATTAAGTGCTACTTTACTAAAATAAAAAAAAAGAGCTCAAGATTAAATGGTAATGTGAAAGTGACTTATCAACATATATCTTAATTTCAAAGGGACTATGATCTTAAGATCGTTCATTAAATTCAAAAGGACAAAAAAGAAAGAGAGAGAAGTTTGATTGGAAGTGTGTCGGGGAGACAAAGGGAGAAGAGAGAAAAAGTTATCGATAAATCATTATATAGTGCAAGAATCAATGAGGCAACCAAAATGGAGGGTCGAGATCGTTCGACCATTGAGAGAAATCATCAACATGATATTGCCTCATCAATGTCTCATTAATCACTTGAGTTGACTTGCACCAATCAATGGAGGGCGCGCACCATGTGTGGAACACATGTAGGTGTGTGTTCAACACGTGTTGGCATGTGCCAAACGCGTGCTGACGCGTGTAAAATGCTTACGTGTCAATGATGTGTACCCAAACCAAAAATAAATAATTAAATTTAAGGTTTTGGATCACTAACAATAAAACACCACACAACCCAATCGGATGGACGACGTGTGGTGGTCATGTTGAGTGTGTCATCACCCGTTTAGAAATATTTATACCCCAAGAACACAACCTTGGAAGTCATACCTCCATAATATATTATATGTTGAGTGTGTCATCACCCGTTTAGAAATAATTATACTAGTGTTGTTAATAAACTATCTAATGTAGGACATAGAAATTTTTCACACAGTGTTCAAACGTATATACTTAGTATTGGTGCATGTGCAATACGATATAGATATGTGAAATTTCTTAAATTCAAGCACGATGCAGGCATGCAGCTGAGATACGCTCACAAAATATATGTAAAATACTTGTAATGAAAATCCGTTTATAATTCTTCATTAATGTATAATTATAATGATCACAATTAAAAAGAAAGAAAAAAAATTACTTGCGGTCAAAACAAATAATGTAATTTTGGTCTAAATTAAAATAAATAATTATGATACCTCTAAGGTATATGTATCCGTGAGAGTCTTTGAAGTATTGATATCTAATATGTATATGATACGGATTCGTCTTCAATTTTAGAGTATCCAAACTGGTAAAGGATCTCCTTTTGGATTCATCCAACCGTGGGCTATTGTGAAGGGGATGGAGATTATTATTATTATTATTGCTAGAGATTTTAACTATGTTTATGTTGAGTCAGATTCGATGACATCCTTAACTCATTTTGACGGTAATTGTTCCAAGATGCACATCCTTTTGCTCATAAACACAATTTATCAGCTAAATTACAAAATATCAAGTATAGTCATGTGCAAATTTGGCTTTAACTTAAATATGGAGAGTCAAATTTTTGTTTTTATTCTAACTTTTACTTCTCAAGTCATGTTGGTGAGGGAGGTTTTCATTTTTTGTAGTTTCTTTTTCCTTTGTTGCGGACTTTAAGCCTTATTTTCTTCATAAAAAAAAATCAAATAAAATTATTTTCCCCCTCAAATTTGCATATTTTTTATTTCAATGTGAAACAGACCTCCATATTTTTGCAATGCATATTGCTAGCAGTTGAAAATAAAATTTATTAAGAACAGTCCTTCATATTATTGCAAATTAAAGACAATTACAAAATGGGATCAAACCATGATCTCTCATAGGGATATTCTCAAACTTTTTAACAAGGTTTAGTGCAAAAGCATCTTTGACGGAAGCCTTCGCAATGTCCTCCGGGAAAACCCTCAGTTTGGCACACAGAAGCACAATTGGTGTCACTCACACATAGTCCTTTGAAGTTGTTACTTGGAGTCTCACAAGTTCTTGCCTCTGCCACTATAATTGGCCCCATCTCTGTCCATATCACAAAATCAACAACACAAGTGAATTAACAATTTCATTCAAATATAAAATAAAATATATAAGTGGAAATCAAATCAGACTAGATTTAGATTTGTGAAATAAATATTAAACACAACTATTGAGATCAACAAAAAAAAATTGAGGTCAAAATATTAAACACAATTGTAGAAACTAAAATTAGTTAATTGAGATAAAAAAAAAATGAAGTTGTAAATTAAGTAAGCATCAAGAAATTACACCCCACCAGTGGCCACAAGAAGAAGAAAAACAAAGATGGTGGAAACCAAAGGAAGTGAATGAGCCATATAGGAGACTAGACTTGTAAGAAGAAAAAATAGAACTAGTTAGAACTTGTTGACATGTGATGCAAATGGAGCTACTATGTCTTCTTAAATAGGGAAATAAAGTTTTTTGGGTGCGTAAGTATAGCTTAATTAATAGCATAATAGCATCAAGGGCATTTTCGGTCTTTAAGAATTTATTTATTTATTTTTTGACAAAATGTAAATATCAAAATTTAAAACTTTTTTTTTACGGTGATTTCACCAAACGTAGGGTCACGGTAGACAAACGCAAACAACGAAGAGGTGTTTCAAAAACATGTACTTCCTCCGTCTCATATTATTTGACAAAGTTGACTCTATCACACATACCATTTGATACCAATGCATCATTTTGATCTTAAATATCTTTAATAATCTATAAGAAAAAATTATAAAAAATTGATATTTTAAAATTATTCATCGATACGAATCCAACATCTTATATGCTACCACTTGTCTTTGTATATTAGTAGAAAAATATGGTCAAAACATATTATATGAATAATACACATTTTCAAATTAGGTCATATAAAATGGGACGGAGGGAGTAATAGTATAAAATAATTGAGAAAAACACGCAAAAATTTATTTTTCAGGTTCTTAAAAAATTGTACTTCATTCGGTCACTATTATAAAAAAAGATCTATTTTTTAGGTTAATTGAATAATTGTTTTATCTTGTTTATATTATAAATCAAATACATCAGATATTCAATAAATCTGAAGAAGAAAAAAATAATAGTTGCCTATCATAGTGATCATATGTTCTTTGGTCATATTTATAAGCTTGAGACGAAGGGAGTATGTGAAGCATGAAACAAATTAATGAGAAATATATTTTTCTTAGCTTCTAAGCACAATGAAACTACTGGTCAAGCAGAAGAAAACAAATAAATTAAAATGAAATTTGTTGGAAATTGAAACGGAGTTAGTTTGTTTTAACTATGGTTATATAACCTAGTCAAGTATTAGCATTATGAGTTGTTTTACTATCTTCGATCACATTTACAAACAACTTTTACTTTTTTATATTCATTACATAATTTATGATGCATCTGGACTGTATATAGTCTAAATACATTAGTTATTTAACCAGATGCATCATCAATTATTTAATGAATATAAAAAAGTAAAAGTTTTTGTAAATGTGATCGAAGATAGTAAAACAACTCATAATACTGATACTTGACTAGGTTATATAACAATAGTAAAAACAAACTATCTCCGTTTCAATTTCCAACAAGTTTCATTTTAATTTATTTGTTTTCTTCCGTTTGACCAATAGTTTCATTGTGCTTAGAAGCTAAGAAAAATATATTTCTCATTTGTTTCATGCATCACATACTCCTTTCGTCTCAGATTATATGACGATTTGTTTATTTTACACATATTAAGAACTGTAATTAATTTTGTATACGAAAGATATATTATGAGTTGTTTTACAAAATTGTCTTTAATAAAGGGTATTGGAAAAATAAAATAAAGAATTGAAAGAAGAGAGAGTAATAGTAAATAACTAAGGATAGTAATAGAAAAAGTAACAATAATGTTTCATTGATATTGTAAAACGACATTTAATTTGGGACACTTTTTTTTCTTCTAAAGTGACATATAATTTAGGACAGAGGAAGTATAATATAATACATCCGCCTTAGTCACATTTACACAAAAAAATGTCATACATTGAGTTTCATTGTAAGTCTTAATATTTTTTTATTATACTATCTAATTAATAATATGTGAATTAATCTCAAGTTTTTTTGTTTTGAGGGAGTGATATTGTTTCTATTCAATTAAGCTCAAGTTATTATATTCTAATTTTCATTTATGCTATTGATAAATATAATACATGATTCCTTCACACACAAAAAAAAAACAGAGAATACATAAGTTTGGGTTGACTTATCCTTTATTTAAACTATTTTATTTTCTATTTTATCCTTCTATAATATTATTTAAATTATTGATTAAGAAATTAAATCTCATTAAAATAAGAATTGATCCACTACAATGGAAACAATATTATCTATTCTTCAATACCAAACATATTAAAGGAATTCAACATCTTGAGATGAATTTTTCCTTTCCAGTTTTACCCTTTTCGTTTAAATCATTTTATCATTTTTATTTAAATTTTAAATTAAAAAATTATTTAAATCTCATTGAAATATGAAGAACCCACAACGTTTTTTTTTCAAATCAACCCACAACCCTATTTTGACCTTACCTATTATATACTATATATCAAGGGAATAATGGATTTTGGGCTAACTTTTACGTTATTTTGGTTATACCCTCAAGCAAATTTCCTATGATAATGGTTATTGTTGGAATCATTAAAAAAGATAATAATTTTTTATTATATATGTTATACTTTTGGTGTCATTGAAATAAATAAATATGGTTTGTTAGATTTGTTATAATTTGAAAGTGACAAATATATACATTTATACGTTTGATCAAAATGAAAATTTTATAAACAAAACTCTGTTTGTAATTTACAAACGTTAGTCCAATAAAAAGAGCAGAAAAACAGGCATGTGAGAACAAGTTTTTCCGGTAGTAATTTGGTTATATTATTGTTTTTCATTTATACAATTGTTTTTAATTTGTGTGAAATAACTAAATGTGACACTCGTACTAAGATTAAGAGAGTAACTTTTTGCACTAACATTTAATGGAGTTATAATGCCGATGCAAAAGGCATTTTTTTATATAAAAAAAAAAACTGTGTTTACGGCGCTAGGTATATTTTAAAAAAGGATATATCATTTAAAATAAAATAAAAAACTGAATACGCTTCTTCTCCATCTTTCATGTTGATCTAGTTGTCGCTCTTTTCCCTTGCTCTGCCTCCAATTTTATCAAGATGTCGTAGCCATTTCCTCACACTGATCCATCACGCTTACTATGGTAAGTTGATGGGTCGTTGTTGTTTTAGAGGTTATGAATTTGTTCTCCTCAATCAGTCTTAGTTCCACTAAGGTTTCATGATTTGCGATTACAGTTTTGGTGTTAATCGTACGTGATTCGACGTTCATATGATAATGTGGGCGTTTGTGCAGGTTGGTCACACGAACTAGCTTACGTTCATGTGAAGGTTTGGTTGTTGTTCTTCTCGTATCCTCTAGGGGTTGTTCTCCATTGGACTGTCTTAGCATTTCGTTTTTGTTCAAACTCTTTGATACTTTGGATGCATCTTGAATTGTTGAAATCTACAGGCTTCAAGGTTTATGGTCTGATTCGGTGTCATTTTAGTATATTTATCAGTCCTCGTGATTGATTTGAGACTTGTTTTATATTCTCATCATTCACATGTTTGATGGTGGATTATGAGGTTCAAAAAGGTCGTTTTGATTATTGTCATTCGTCGTAAAAAGTTGATAGTTCTTAGACCCGTTTCGTGTTGATGGTCGAACATTCACCAGTTTGTAGACCTATGATCAATGCTCCTTTTTTTGTTTTATTCTCAATTTTGCTTTTCAAGCCATGTTGGTTGATTTATCTCGGGGAGGTTTTCCCTTTTCTCAACTTCTTTTTCCTTTGTTGCTGGCATTAAGCCCTATTTTCCTCATAAAAAAATATCGAATAAAATTGCCTCCTTTCCCCTTAAGTTTGCAAATTTAGGATTTCAATATGAAAAAAGTGAACAAATGTATACCTTTGATGTTTGATCGGGTATATATACATCATCCAATTATTCAATGTTATGTCGTATTTATTTTTGTATTAATTTATTTAAACATAAAATCCAATTTTAAGTCAATTTTACCTACTGAATTCTGGTACCTAACCAAACTTAAGGTACCTAAGTATTTACCATGAAAGAATTGAAAAACATATTGTAGGCCAAAATTATAATTAGCGTGTAGTTGCATAACACACAACAATTGTCCGTAAAAAAAACAAAAAGCAATTGTTATTTGACTCTTTTTAATTTATTCATTCATTAATTTATTTATTTATTAAATTTCAAATTGCTATGCATATTGATAGGAGTAGAAAAAAAATTATCAAGAAAACTCCTCCACATTATTCCAAATTCAACACAATTACAAAAGATGATGAAACCATCATCTCTCATATATAGGATTTTCTCAACCTTTTAACAAGGTTTAGTGCAAAAGCATCTCTGACGGAAGCCTTTGCAGTGTCCTCCAGGGAAACCCTCAGTTTGGCACACAGAAGCACAATTGGTGTCACTGAAACATGCTCCTTTGAAGGAGTTACTTGGAGTCTCACAAGTCCTTCCTGCTACCATACTTGGCCCCATTTCTGTCGATATCACAAAAATTAAAAACACAAGTAAATTAATAATACTTTCATACAAAAAATAATACTAAAATGAAATCAAATCACATTAGATTTGGATTTGTGAAATAAATAAACATTAAACAAAGTTATGGATTATATTATGGCATGTAAGTGTGTTATAATAGCGACTAAAGTTAGTTAGTAATCGAGATCAACACCAATACGATGTTGTAAATTAAGTAAGCATTAAGAAATTACACTCACCAGTGGCCACAAGAAGAAGAAAAAAGACAAAGATGGTGGAAACCAAAGACACTGAACGAGCCATATTGGAGACCTAACTTCTAAGAAGAAAATGAAACAAAACTAGTTGGAACTTGTTGAATGAAATGAAATGGAGATAGTGTGCCTTAAATAGAGTAATAAAAGTTCTATTTTTGTTTTTTCTTTACCCAAAAAGAGGGTTCTTTTCCAAGGTTAATAAATGCTCTTTTTCTAAGGGATGAATATTTTCCAAGACTACATTTAACATTTTCATTGTTTTCGACAAGGACAATATTGAATTACTTTTTAATAAAAAGAAAATATTGAATGATTTATTGAGGGTTGGTGGAAAACTCTCTTTTCAATGCTTATTCTTTTATCATGTAAAATTCATGTGAGTTTCATTGTATTAGAAATGCATATACGTGAAGTGGTAAAAATTTATAAATTCTCACCCACTGGACTTAATATGTCCCAATAAAGAGAGTTATTAAGAAATGCAATTTATAACTTGGCAAAAAAAAAAGATATTATTTGTTCTCATGAACATAACAACAAAGCATTATATATGCAGGGGTAGGGAGTTGGGTCATGAATTTCACACTTATTCACCTTAAAACGTAAAATCTTAACCACTAGCAGGTTGCTTGATAAAAAAATCATTTATTTAATTAAAAAATTAGTATATATTATATTCTCTCCATCCAAAATTATATGTCACTTTGACAATTTCACCTAAATTAAGAAATGTAATTAATGTTACATGGAGAAAAGAAAATATGAGTCACTTTACAAAAATATCATTCGTCAATGGTGTGGGAAAGATAAATTAAATGAATTAAAAAAAAGGATCAAGTAATAAGTAGTAAGGGCATAATAGAAAGAAAAAAAAGCACCAATATATCATTGATATTGTAAAATGACATATAATTTAGGACAAATATATTTTTCAGAATGACATAATTTGGGACGAGGAGAGTAATTGTTATTTGACTTTTTTAATTAATTCATTAATTTATTAAATTGCAATGTATATTAATAAATTAATGGGATAGTAGATAAGGAAAATACAAAACAAAACCAAAAAAAAAAACTAAACTGCGCTTTTCACCCCCTAAGTTTTAAAATGTTGCGATTTTGTCCCCCTATTAAAGAAAATAGCAACTTTGGTCTCTTTTGTCCCAAAATTGCTGAGAAGACGCCACGTGTCCCAACAATGGGTCATAATCGCAACTTTTTGAGAAGATAAGGGGTCTAAAGATCA
>Ga0315913_1007011_pt1 | contig 13590 bp, 8 predicted proteins | sample MpolsnodulesMG_FD_207736 | JGI IMG/M metagenome (GOLD analysis project Ga0315913, IMG submission 207736) | Medicago polymorpha root nodule microbial communities from Los Angeles, California, United States - small nodules | ecosystem: Host-associated > Plants > Roots > Nodule | place: USA... | reverse complement strand
GCTTCTGATGATCAGCGCTTCTGATGTTCTTGCTTCTGATGACGTGTCTTCAGGAGCTCTTCTTCAGACTCGTTTCTTCAGACGCAGTTCTTCAGACTCATTCTTCCAGATGCTTTAAGCTTCAAATTAATTCCTTTGCTCTTGAACTTGTTCAATCAGAATCTCTAAGAATAGTACTTTGATTATGGATCCTGCACACTTGAACAAATTGTTTAGCATATCCAATTGATTATTTTTAATACCTTGTTATTGTCAAAACTCAATAGGTGACTTGTGAAACACCCTTGTTCCAACATCGCCTTTTAGCTTGGGAGGAGGAGAGTGTTACAGATTGTGCTTTGTTGCTGCATAATATTGTTTTGCAGGATCAGGTTCATGACAGGTGGAGGTGGCTCTTAGATCCTATTAACGGTTATTCCGTTAAGGGAACATACCATTTTCTCACTACGGTAGATGATTCTCTTGATTGAGGTTTCTTTGATGATGTCTGGCACAAGCAGGCGTCGTTAAAGGTATCCATCTTTGCTTGGAGATTACTTCGTAATAGGCTTCCAACCAAGGACAACTTAGCTCGACGACAAATTCTACACCATGAAGATAATGTGTGCGTGACAGGCTGTGGTTCCATAGAGACAGCCTATCATCTGTTTTTTACTTGCGACATCTTTAGTCGTGTGTGGTTTTTGGCTTTGCAGTGGCTTCATTTTTATTTTGTTCCACCCTTTGGAATTCGTAGTCACTTACTTCATTTAGGGCATTTGGCTGGGTTACCGCGGTGTGCTCATTCGCTCTTCGAATAATATGGTTGTCTTATGTCTGGGTTATTTGGAAGGAGCGGAATAAACACATTTTTCATCAACAGGTTACAGATTCCTACAACTTAGTAGACTCTGTAAAATTGCTTTCTTTTCGGTGGCTTAAGGCTAATATGTCCACCTTCGTTTATAGTTATCACGAGTAGTGGAACCACCCTTTGTATTGTATGGGTGCAATGATGTAATCTTCAGGTTTTTGTTTCTTTTTTGGAGTGCGACGTTGATGCACCTGTAACTTGACATTGTAACTTTGTTGGTGGCTCGCTTTGCACGCCTTGTGCGAGTTGAGTCACAATTGGTTTCTATTATATTCCATTTTGACTTGTTAAAAAAAAAACTATTGGACACTAAAATTGTGAACAAACTTTGAATGTCATTTCTTTTTTTTTTTCTTAAATAAATGTGTTAGCCAAAGTACCTAATTATTGCAATGTACACTGAGCTTTCTCAATTAGACAGCGTAATCCAGATTAATCATATGGGCAAACATTGCATAATTTTAATCAAGGACAAGTAAACTAAGAAAAATAAAAACACTATTGTTGTGGATGTGGGGGGTTATTCAAATTTGTTAGGTATAATATCAAATATTCACTCATTTGAGAATCGAATTATAATCAGTTATATAAGGTGCCAAAAGAGCTTAATGTATGCAAATGGCTTGATTAACGACCCATATAAAAAATAACAACAGCGACGAAGAAACATAATATTCCTGTGTGACAAAAAAATATTTGGGGCATTCGGAGAATCAAAGTCTGGACCTCTCCTACCCTAAGCGAGAATCATACCACTAGACCAAATGCCCAATTGTATGTTGACACTCGTAATTAATCTATCCTACACGTTAGATATCGTTTTATCTCGTGAAGCTAAGGCATGCCCTTTGTCACATAAGTTTTTGGTATATTATCTTATATTAACGTCAGATTAACTAGAGGTGTTATATGTTCCATCTAAAATTCAAAATCATTTAAGTGATATAGATTTTCCAGAAAAAAAATGTTGGTGATATAGATAAGTTTATAACTCTGTTATTGAATTTGACGTCAAACTTATTTTGAGTATAACATTTTTCTGTCAAATAGTCTAACGACGAGAATCACATTTAAGTGTGAGTAAGTGGAGAACCATAAATTCGAACTTGAATTCCAGCACATCGAATGTCCTTGTAACTACCAACTAATTTTTCTCTGTGATAAATTAAAACAAATTATACTCTAAAGCTCAAATTAACCTAGAGAATATAAAAAAAAAGTTTGAATACAAATGATAGCAAAGTTTTACCACTCACGAGTTTGCCTCAACTAATTTTATCTAGGTAATCTTGACTCGTAAAATCGTACGAGTTTACCTGAAATTAATATTGTATAGCTTATAATTGTCATATACATTACAATTATAAGCTAATATAATATTGTAAATATGTCAATAATGTAAAATATGACTTAATTGTACCGGCAAAGTGTACCCAATGACCAAAATATAGCATTGTGCACAACTTAGCATCAAAATACATAATTAACTCACATAATCATAAATTACATAATTGTCATAAGTTTTTAAACCATCCAGAAAAGCAAGTTTCATAAGTGTCAATGTTAGTTATGTTTGGAAACGAGAAAGGGGGAAAAATCGAGTTGGCTGGGCTTGAAAAATTTGACATAGAAGAAAAAAATGGCCACAAAAAGTGTTTTATTAAAATGTAAAATTGCTAAACTTGAGTGAGTTTATCGAGATTACACGAGTTGACTTGCCGCAGAATCTGATTTTAGCAACAACAAAAAAATGTTTTAACCTTAAAATTAGCTCGAATTTGGCACCTAAACTCAGAAACACGTCCGAGTTTTTGAGTTAACATTTGAAACATTGAATGATAGTCTTTGTTGTTATAGTCTGGTGGTTTGGCCGATATGATATTTTATATGAAATTTCAAATTCAAACTCCAATGACCATATTTTTTTTCCTCATGTGTGTGTATTAATTTGAGTATATGTTGACCACTAGTCAAGAACTAAATAAAAAATTTGTAATAAAAAGTAACATGAAAAAAATATTTACGTTGAGAGAATTAGGTCCCTTAGATGGATCTCAATCCTCTCCTATCATACTTTGGTTTACCCAAAAATTAGAAATAACCATTCGGTTGTTCATGCTCATCATGTTACACGTTTTTTCCACAAAACTTGTAAGACTTTTATCTTGCAGCATAAATTGCATCTAAGAATGGAGATAGCTTAGTAGATTTTTAAAATTGTATCGCATTAATAAATAATGGTCTACTTCTTGTAAGAAAAGTTTGACACCAACTATGAGTGTTAAACTAAATTAGTTTATAGTTTAGAATATTTTGCTACAATCTTGTTGAATTGGGATTGAACTGTGGTTATAAACTATTTTACTTTTACCATGACTAATCGATTGAACAATTAAATCATCATTTAAACGTCTAACCAACTTGATATCTGGTATGATTTTTGAAACATTGGTTTGAAAAATTAGCTCATTTCGGGTTAAATAGGCCATTATTTAATGACAATTTATCCTAACAAGTAAACAACATTCAAATTGGTTCTGAAAAACTTTTTTTTACCTTTGGACACACAACCAATATAATCCACATCTAACATTTTGCTCAGACGTATAAGTCTCCTCTTTTTTTGGGCACTATTATTAATATCACTAGATTCAAGACATTGTACCATAAGCTGCAATGTTGGTCACTACCAACTGAGAAGAATAAAATCAATCTTCACATTTATATAACCAATTTGAGCTCTCAAAAACTACTAGATATAAATTCATCATGTCCTTCAACGAACAAGATATTCTAGAGGTAACATAACATATGCTAATCATTTTTATAGAAAAATGTTATTATGTTCATTGTTATAATTATTTTTACATATTGATTTTTTTTTTGTTACTGCAGAAGGTGATGCTATCAATAAGCGATATTTTCTCTTTAGAACCTAGCCTGAAATGTAGAGGAGGAATTGTTTTAAAAAGTGCTTATAAAGATATATTAGCTTTTTTGAAGTTGAAGAGATCAAAGAACCAAGTTAAATCTATTTCCAATGATTTTGACCCAAAGTATCAAAGTCACAATGACCCTTTTGATTATACAAGTTTTTTCCAACAATTTCCTTATAATAAGCTTCCTAATCAACTAGAAGATTATATGTTTCTTTCTACTCAACCCTCAGCTCCACCAATTCCAGATTATGCCACTATTGGAAATATCAAATTAAATAGGTTAAGTAATTTAGACAATGTGTATGTTCCTTTACTAGAAAAAGTTTGCAAAATTCATCCTTGTTTAATAGAATGTCAAAGGAAAAGGACTCCAAAGTTTGTAGAGTGGGCTTTTACAGCACTTGGAAGGGTTTTGTATTTCCTTGAGATCACAAAAGTGGAGGAAATGAATGAAGAGGAGTTTGAATGGCTTCAACTATTGTGGGATGAAGTTCAAGTGTTTGGATTTGACTTGTCATGGCTTGCACCTCAAGTTGAATTTGTTTTGAATTATGTGGAGAAAATGAGCAAAGTGAATAAGCTTGAGAAGGAAAAAAAGAGCCTAGAGTTGAGAATTGAAGAATTAAGCATGGAATTGTTTGAGACAGAAAAAGAGATGGAAAGTTCCAAAGGTGATTTGGAAAGTTTAAGGGTAGAATTGGGTGATTTGGTGGAATCAGAAAGGTTGCTTAATATCAAGCGTTTGATGTAAAATTCTCTTAAAAGTATGCGTCTATATATTTAAGGGTTAATTATGTTTTTTGTCCCAGTAAATTTAATAACATTTTACTTTTAATCCTTTGATTTTATTTTATTTCTAAAAAAATTCTACACTTGCAAGTTTAGATTCCTTTAAAATTAGTCTTGTCACCATGTCACTTATAAGCGTTGATTTTTATAATTGGATCAATATGAATCTTCCAGTAATATCAACAAATAATTTTTTTAGCATGCAATCTTGAACTAGTTAAAATGCAAGCTTCAATGCATTCAATGTGTTGTGTATGTAGACTATGTGAAGCAATGTCGTAAAAATTTGATTCGAAGTTTATATATTTCTTCAAAATTAACAATTTGTATGTTTGTGATTGCGTTTGACTCGTTATTCTTGCGTCCCAAAGTAACTTTAACATGAAAAATAGAGAAGCCGGAAAATGGAGCTTTAAATAGACGCATGTTAATCTTCTTCGTCAACATGAAAATAAATAGACGAAATATTGATGCACACAGTCTTTGAAAACAGGAATGGTGAACAATTTTTATACAAAAAAGTAAGTGATATTTTGGGGCTTGGTTACTGTTTTCTGGTCTGCTGTCCCCCCCTCCACCCCTTCCTTTTGGTTTTTGGTGGTTTTTTTGGTTGGGGTGTTCCACCTATGTACGACACTCTGTGTGTTTTTGCTGGCCTTTGCTTTTCTTGTGTAGGTTGATGACAGTGAGTCGTACACTATTTTTAGTGTCATTTTTAATTAAGTTTTTATTCTAGTTTTATTAATTTAGTACTTAATTTAGAGTCATTTTAAATAAATTGTCATTTTCTTATTATTGAGTCAAGTAGTGTATTAGTACCTATTATTACTATGATCAATGAAAAGAAGAGATAAAAGAAGGTGTTGCCTACTTTGAAGTGTTGAACATGAAGATTTAATTATCATATGGTCACACATAATACATGTGCCAGGGGATTAGAAGATAAAAATGGGCCTTTGACCCAAGCTTCTTTTGGTTGACCCGAGAGGGAAAAAAACAGAAGGTTTCGCAATTATAAATAGTGGCGCACAGTACCAAAGAGGCATTCACTTTTGGAGACAAACTGAATCACGTTTTGGAGAATAAGGAATGGAAGGAAAGAAACACGCTGCAACATAGAGTTCAGGCTTGGCAGGATTCACGAAGCAGAGAGGAAATTATTCTCTCTAATTCTAATTCATGTACAATCTTTTAAACTTTATGATTATGTTAATTATACGTAGCTAATTTTCTTGTGGTTAAGACTTAGATGAATCTGATGTAATCCTATGGGAACTCTAGTTTGTTGAACTCCTTTGAATATCAATGAAAGTCTAGTTTTTATTCATATTACTTTATGTTTAATGTTTTTGGTATGTTTATCATCGACTACTAACCTTAGCTTTAAGAATATGCAAATTGATCTTAGAGATTGAATGACCACTAACCCTGGCTTTTGACTCTGATCTAGGTAATAAGTTTAACCTAAGTAATCAAGTTAGAGATAGATCATTATTAGGTTATGACACAGGGATTAACGTTCTTTTAAAACCTCCAACGGTTTCGAATTCACTTAAGAGATTAAGGGGATGTTACTTGCGAGGAGAATTTTAGGTCAAGAGATTGGGTAGAATTACTTTGTTAATCTGTCGTTGAATTAGATAATCATTGCTTGAATTAGGAGTGCAAATTACCACAAGAGAACTTCAGAGGATTCAAAGGTCTTAACCATGCTTCTCTCAAATTTTCTAAAACCAATCTTTTATTGTTTTTAATCAGTTTATGTTACAAAAATCAACTCAATTGCCTAGGGCACTATTGAATTTAATACAACTTTTATTTTAAAGTTTTTTACCGAGTAGAAATTGAAACAGTCTCTGTGAATACGGACTTATAAATTTTATTATTTCGATATATTTTTAGTACACTTGCTAAAAGTCTATCATAGGTTATATGTAATAAAATTTGTTGTTTCAAAACAAAACAAAAAAAGTAAGTGATTTGAGTGTAAAACACTTTTGCAAATAAAATAACTTGAAGTTTAATGTGCAAAGAATGCAAAAATGATCTGATAATTGTAAAGTGCATAAGGTGCAATGCATGAAAGTAAAATGACAAAAACTTAAAGTACAAGGAAATGTAAATGACTTTGAAAAGTAAATTGCTATGAATTTGAAAAGTGCAAAAATGGGAATAGTTTTGAAAGATTAAAAGTGCATACATGTAAATTGCAGGAAAATAAAATTGCATTAAGATATAGTTTCGCTGGTCCTATTTACAAGAAACAATTGACTTTTTAGATTCATTGTTTAATTGATGTATACAGACTAGAATATATATATTAGATACATCAATTCTTCAATAAATCTAAAAAGTCAATTGTTTCTTGTAAATAAGACCGGGGCGGAGAGAATATTGGACAAGAAAAGTAAACAACATACTTAATCAAATACATAGAATTGACAATCATTGAGAGTTAGTAGTAATTTCTAAAAGAGAGATGATACGTTAACACACTTATGTGGCAACATACCATTCTACACCTCCCAAATGCCAATAAAAAATAATAAATAGTGACATCTCAAACAAAAATTGGAAATGTTCTATCTCTCTCTTCCATCACCTTTTTTCTCCTTCACCCCAAAGCACACCGCCGCCGCCGCTAGCATCCCACTTCTTTTTCAGCGACGGCGATTGAAACCGCCGTTCTCTCCACCATCTTCGTCGCCACTGTTCATCCGACCTCCCACCACCACCATCATCTCCGTCCTCATCACCATCTCTTCATTAGTGGCCATCCCTTCTCCCTCAAATTATCGGATCCAATCAGACCCATTCGTCCTCCACCATCTTCGTTGCCACTGTTTTGCATCACTGTCGTCGTTCACAGACTCGCCGTCGTCGTCCATGGTTTTTTGGTCTTTTTCGTCCATGATCTCACCGTCACGCCGTGAGTTTCAAATCTGATGGTTGAGATAGAGAGAGGGTCGAGAGAGAGTAGAGAGAACGCGGGATGGTAGAGAGAAAAGGGGAATGTTCGGTGTGTTTCACTGTAACGGAAGAGGATTGGAGAGAGTGAAAGGATTGACAAAAAGGGTTTTGTGAAATTACCAAAATACCCTGTCATATAGGGTGTGTACAAGAGTGATATGAGAAAAAGAGTGTCAATGAATCATTTTCCTCTCTAAAATGCATCAAGTAGCTCTTATTACAATGCATTCGACCTTTATTTATAGAAAATTTCTAACGGCTAGTGGCATGTATGTTTCTCACGAATCCTAGGCCTAATTTCTGCCTTCAACACTACTTGTACATGCAAGACTGATTTCTGAATGACGCATGTGTTTCAGTTCTCGTCAACACAATGTCACTCTGTTTAGAATGCCTTCTCTTGCACCATCTACACACTTGATAATTTCTTGTATGTTTATTTGCTTATAAAATACAAATTAATTTGTTTCTTCAAGGGATGTCCTCCAAACTTTGACATTTGAAAACTCAATTGTTGGAATTTGCTTGAAAAGACAAATGGACAAATTTGGTGATTACCTCCATTCAGGGCCGTCTTAAACAATTTAGAGACCCTGTTATAATTTAAGATATTGGCCCCCAAAAGGAAGCACACAAAATTGATGATGGTCTTCATCTCCCTCAAACTTAAGGATTTTCCTCTTGTGTCATTGAAATGTCGCTAACAAAACCATCAAACCTCTTGACATTGGTCGGTGATCTTTGTTTGAAGCTTAACATTTTTCACGAAAAGGCCAGTTCATTTACTCTTTTAATGACGACCAAGAAAAGTTGCATCCTGCTTTTTTAGGTTCTATTTTTCATTCGAACCAAATACCTAAAACATTTACTTGTTTTTTCCCTTGCCTTCAAGAATAAGATATTTGAGTTTCTCGTTCATTGAGAATGTCACCCTCCTTAACTCCTAAAGGTTGCCTAGAATGGCTTAATATAATCGAAAAAGCTAAATCCCCTCTTTCGAATGAATTTGGCATTGATTGCGCAAGTAGACGATGAGGTGACAATACTTGAAGAGCTCAAGATTGAAAAGATGAAGTTTTTTTTTAATGACAAATAATAATAATTAGTTAGATTAGTTTTTCTCCTTAGTCCAAATTTAAACTCATTAACTCCAACTTATTATACCTTTGTTCAAACCAATCAAGCTATCTAACCCTCCACGTCAAAGAGATGGAGTGCCATGATAGTAGTTTATTTTATGTTTATACCCTGTCGGCATATGACAAGCTAACCTTTGAATCAACTAGAGTAAGCTTTGTACAATGTGATAAACAATTGAATTGTTTTTTTTATAAAAAAAAATACAATATAGAAAATGGAATGAGACAAATATGGAGGAAAAAGGTCCAACTGCAATTAATTGTATAATACATTATTTAATGCAATTAAAATAATAAATGTTATTACAGGTTGTACAAAAAAAAACGATCTTTAAAGTTCACCATAGTATTGTACAAAAAAAAAAGTTCACCATAGTAAAAATTCAATGAAGTGTGACGGACCTAAACACAAGTGGTCCACGCTATAAGCACCCCCTCTTTCAAATAGAAAAACCGTAACTCCTAACATTTTCTCATGGACTTTTCAATAGGTCGTGACATCCATAATAAAAGTCGAGAAAATTAATGTGGTATTGCTTAAATTAAAATCTTAGCGTGGTCTTTCGATCAAAATGGTGAAAATATTCTTAAGTGCACTACTAGTAGTTGTAAGTGGTGGTGCATGTGCTCCTTTAAGTGGTGATTAGGGATGGGAATAGGTTAGATTAGTCTACAAGGTCCTACAGTCTAGTCTATGACAAGGCAGACCAAGCTAGACTTTTTTCTTAAATAGAGAAGACCTAGGATTTTTTTAAAGCTTATTTAGCTTAAAATGTCAGGTCATAGGCCACTCAAAAAGACTCGTAGGCCTATTTAAGTAAATATGAATAATATTATTTATTATTATATTATATTTTATACTTTGAATTAAAATAAAAATTTATTTACTTTTTTCAGTAATTTAAGCTTATTAGTATACATTAATTTTTTGTATATTTAAATGTATTATTATAAACTAGAATTGAAATATGATACAATATATAGTCAGATTTCCTAAAAACTCATGTTGATTATCAAAAGAGAGTTTAATCTAACTGATATATCAGTTCACTAGTTTATTTAAACTTAGATCGCATTGCTTATTTAAAGATGTTCATATGAAATAGGCCTTTAAACAGACTAGCAGGCCGCATCAGGCTTTCAGAAGGCCAAGCTCATGCCTAAAATGTAAGCACTTAGGCCTTCAAAAAATTTGGCAGGCATGACTCAGGCCTTGCAAAGCCTAACTCGGCGTAGCCTATTTCCACACCTAGTGGTGATGAATACAGGAGTTGAGCTAGGTTCAAATCCTATATATTTTATTTATGGAGAATGTTAAACACTGCCCTCAGGGTATTAGTAACTTTTTATAAAAAGTTGTGTAATTATTATTTAATCAAAAGTCAAAACTTATATCTTCAAACAAATTTTTTATTTTTAATTTTCTTAATCAATGTCCTAAGGGTACTGGTTAGCAAGACACTTTATTTTTTTACTTTTAAAAGTCGAATTTTTAGTCATGATGCAACTTAACCCAAAAAGAAAAAATAGTGAGCGGCACATTATCAATTCTTAACCATGGTTTTAAACTCAATTTTTATTTTCATAACCTTTTGAATAAAAATTATTATTTACAAAATTTTTAATCTTATCCATAACTATTCCTAAATCCCTAACATTAAGTAACTCTATTTGTCCCATGTTAAATGCACCCTATGTTACCATCGCCTACGTACACCATTGGGATTTTTTTTTCCTTTATGAATGAATCAAGTGCATAATGGTATCAAAGAAGCTATAAGACATCTTAACTAGATTGATACTTTTTAGAACCTCTAATCATATGTCAGTTACTCATATATATTATTAAAAATAAAGGGAAAATATATATACAAAGAGGCTAGGTGTTACCCAAAGAAAAGCAAAAAAGAAGTAAATCAACAAAAATAAAAATTAGAGAGATTGCAACATCCCTATTAAAATTCTCATAATGACTGTGTAGTAGAACATCTCACTATGTTAAACCCGAAGACTCATGGTCTAAAGAACTTGATCAAAATGAATCTTTGGGTCACAATAATTTTTTTAGACAACTGAGAAGTTGTCTATACTCTGAATGTTCTAATAAAGGATCTTCATTGAGAACTTGATGGAAGATGACCACTAGAACGTGTGTTCAGTGTCCTGACTGCTCGAGCTAACTTAACTTGCGTTGTCTTCGACTTCATTGTTTTGTAAGGTGTAAAAGAAGCCTTTTCTCATTAGGATTATAAAATAAGAGATATCAACTTGACAATGATGTATTATTTCAATACTTCAGAGAAGGATTGCACCCACATTAATAGGAATAATGAAACTAAAGAGAAGAAAACTCATCCAGTTGATAAAAAGTTAATGACTAATAATGAAGTGTATGCTTTGAAGGTAATTTTAAAAGTTTATATCTCTCTCTAAATAGAAAATGCTAACAAATGTCTTGATAACATGTTTAAAATAAAAAAATTATCTTGAGATTTGTGTATTGAACATATTGAAACATCAAAAAAAAAAAAAAAAATTTAGATAAAAGTTATCAATTGTTTCTATTTTTGAATCCTTAATAATTGTATTTAGGACACTTTTTAGCAAGACCCTATGTTTTTTTCATTCAATCAAGACCATATTTTAATATATACTTGAGATCAGACACGGATACAGGTTAAGTAAATTGGGGGCAGCTGACCCCACTAACATTCTAATTTCTTATGAGTTTTTGAAAATATTTAATTTTGTCTTAGGTAAAATTAAGTGTTGCCCCCACAAAAAATTATTGAATAATATAAGTTGTGAAGAGTTAAATATACAATAAGGTGAGAGATACATTATTGAATATATTTTTTTGTCATGCTAACAAGTGCTTTTAACATATTGTTTAAGTTTTGTTTCAAAAAAAAACATATTGTTTAAGGAACCTGCAAAAATAAATTTTATCTTGTAAATACAAGTAAAAGTAGTTTCAATATAATAATTATATTACTTTCTAGACAAAAGTTACGTATTATAGTTGAGTAAGCAACGTCGTAAAGGCGTTTGTTAGCATTTTGCATTTTTTTTCATATTTTTTTTGTCAATTATGAAGAGAAATATTTTTTTTTAGCAAGTAGCCTAGTGACTAGAATTCACCTTTTTCAAGATGAATAAGTGGGGTGTTCCGGGTTCCAACCCCAACCCCTGTATATAATGATGCATGTCCCTGTCAACTGAGTTAAGTTTACCGGGACACAGAAAAATATTTTAGCAATGTTGAAAATGAAAAAATTCTAAACGTTATGTTAGGTATACAATGATATAATTTTATAATTTTTAGTTCTTTCCATAATAAAAATGATAATTTATTGTTCATATGTTGATAGAAATTATACAAAAATATTTGTGATATGGAAAATTCTATGGTGAAGTCATGAAAATGACTTTTTTAGTGAAGTTAACACTATAACATCAAAAATGTAATGAGTAACACTCCACTGTTTGTACAATGGCATCAAAAGTTCAATCCTCATAATATCATCAATTCATCAGATTAATAAGACTACACTTAATCTAATTTTATCCTACTTTGTTATAATTAAGCGTAACACCCCACAAAGTGTAACACTTAAGACTATCACATAATATCATCAACTCTCTTTCCATGTTAAAGATTCAAACGATAAAATAGTACATGTAAGTCCAAGATGTTGCAAGCATTATTAGATGAATTACTATTGATCATCAATCATTAATCAACAGTTTAAAAATGAATCAAACATTAAGATCAAAACTAACTTTTTCAAAAAAGTCAATTTTCTGACTACACCGTAGAAGCTCCCTAATTTTATCACCATTAATTGAAAATCTTGGATCCGTCAGTGCTTGAAATTTTAGAAGAATTGAAATAATATCATGATAAAGAGTCGTATAATAATAATGTAATCATGCTTCATTTATTTGTAGAAACATTTTTATAAAATGTTTTTTTAGAAAAGAAAAACAAGTTCTTCCTGATTAAATCTCCTCCCAAGCATACCATAAGGTGGCTCACCCACGTGACTGATCCCTATAGTACCATTCTCTCTTTGCATTCCTCCACAACAACCTTTCATTATCAATAACACCATAACCTTTCCTTTATTAGCAAATAACATCAATAGTCCATAACCTTTGCTCATCACTTCCCTCCTAATGCATGGTGTGCGGTGGCTATAACAACCTTTCATGTAATAAAACTTAGAATTTTTTAACAAGATGTAAATAAAACCATTGATTGTACATATGCATTTCTTGATCGTAGATAGGCCAGGGAACATTAATTAGGAGCACCAATAACTGTACTCCAGATCATGAAAAATTGCTGCCACTGACAACATGAAAATTTTGTCGGCCGGCACCTAAAAGCATCCTTCTCATAAAATGAAAAATAGTAAACAATGAATACCGTGGGTACTGGGTAGGACATGTATTTTATATTTCTACAAGTTGTGTTGTTTGGACACAAAAATTAATGACAGTATATGGTAATCTAGTGAGTAAGAACAAACATCAGACTAGAGATCGTCGACGGCTTTCAAGAGAGTACAGATTCATTTTTATAATTTTGGTTGAGCCTAACTCAATCTTACAAACTTAATTTATAAAATGTGAATTGTCCCAACTTAAAAACCTATGACATGCATCCTCTTAGATTTAGGTTTTGACAACTGAAAATGCGTGACTTAAGTTATGATTTGATAATGGAAACATGATAGTAGGTGGTTCAACAGATCTTAGATAAATTTTAATATCAATACACCTTCTCACGTCTAATACGATTACTCTTGATACGCGAATATAAACAATGGTTGATGTGAATAATTAACGTATGATGTCAATATTTTTCAATGATCAACTAAGATGGAGTTGAAAG
>Ga0315913_1007009_pt1 | contig 13593 bp, 9 predicted proteins | sample MpolsnodulesMG_FD_207736 | JGI IMG/M metagenome (GOLD analysis project Ga0315913, IMG submission 207736) | Medicago polymorpha root nodule microbial communities from Los Angeles, California, United States - small nodules | ecosystem: Host-associated > Plants > Roots > Nodule | place: USA... | reverse complement strand
GAGAGTTTACAATCACAAACGATAAAAAAAAAGTTCACATTCTCAAGAGACTCCATATATTTCGAGTAATCCACTTTACATTTACGTTAGCACCAATAAACTCTACCAAAATACATGACTTGACTATTTTGTAATAAAAAGACGTTCATATTTTTAAAGGACGATCCAATACATTTCAAGTAAGCCTCTCTACATTTACGTCTACACCAATAAAATTTATCAAAATACTCTATTTCTCGTGTGAAACCGTCTACCATTTATCACACTAATAGCTAAATAACGAAGATTAAAAATAATATTGTGTCGTGCATTACACGGAATCCATTACTACTAATAACAAATAAGAAATTCTATTAAAAAAAGAAATAATAAATTTATAAATAGAAATATTCTAAAAATGAAAAAAAAAAGAAAAAAAATCAATGATTCGTTTTATTTCACATTAATAATAATCCAAAGAAAGAAAATAATAATATTTTGTTTTTAATTTTGTCTTATTTGGCCACACTCATACACACTAACTCACGTAGTCACGTAGTTATTATTAAGTTTCTTCCCTCCACATCTATCCGAAACAAAATTCCCTCCCTTCTTCCCTCCTTCAGTTTCTTCTCTCTTCTCTCTCTCTCTCTCTAAACCCCCACTTTCTCTCTCTAAAACCCTACTTCTCCCCCAATTTCTCTCCGATCATTTTCCATTTCCGTTTCCACTCCGATTCTCCGCCGTAACCGTAATGTCCGGTAACGCTGGACCTTCCGACCGTGGCTCGCCGATGCCGACCGGAGCACAGATTCGGCCGCCGTTAAAGCGTCATCTGGCGTTTGTTTCGACCAAACCACCGTTTGCACCGACTGATGAGTATCATACTTTCGCTGCTGTTGATTCTAGGAAAGTCGCCGATCATGTCAATGAAGCCGTTATTGTTAGATCTCCGGTGTGTTCTTCGTTTTAGTCTTTCTGTTCTTCGATTTTGCTTCGTAATTTTGTTTCGTTCATTTTGCATCTTTTGAATTAGAAGTTTATGTGTTTGTGTTTTGTGTTGTTTGTTTTGTGATTTTTTTATTTTTTATTTTTTGTGGAAATAGTTGGATTCATGTTTTATATGCTTTTGATTTTGGTTTATTGGAGTGAAGTTTTGATTTTATTATTAGTTAATTTTTTGTTATTATTATTATTAATTATTAATTTCACTTTGAAATGTTAAAATTATTTCCTAACACTGGATCTGAATTCAACTTGGTTTAATTAAAATTGGAGGGATTTTCTGAGGCTTCAAAATTTCACTAGTATGGTAGTTTTGTGCAAAATTGTGTTGAAAACATTTTCGGCGGATACGATTGTTGTACATTGGTATGTTCATTTGCAATTTTGCTCTTGAACACATGCTTATTCTTGTTAACTTGTGCATGCGAGTGTGTGTTTGTTTGATAGGTGTAGTTCATTTAGTCTAATGTTTGGCTCTGTAGCACCGACACTTTTACCAAAGGTGTGTCTGGTGTTTGACATGCGTTTGTGTCTGACACTGACACATGTGATTACATTCAGTTATTTCATTTCTTTTTAAATTATTACTGGTGTCAACGTGTCTGTGTCACTGCTTCATAGATGCTTGGTGATTATGTGCAAAAATGTGTCGATTTTTGGCGGATAAGATTATTGTACTTTGGTTGTAATGTTGCTTTTGAATGCATGTTTATTCTTGTTAACTGATATAGATGTTTTTGTTATGTGTAGTTCATTAAGTTTGAGTGCCTTGGTAATGCTCGCTTATGAACTCTTTTCATTTGTGTCTTCATGTAATGAGATTGAATTGCTTAGTTTGCTTGTTAACTTTTATAGCTAGCATTGTTATAAACTTGTAATTGTATGCATCAAAGGATTAATTACTACTTTTGCTTAGTTGTTTGAAATATATCTTTTCCATTTCACCGATATATTGATGTGTGTGTGTGTGTCTTTGGTCATGATGGTGGTCCTAGGTCATAAAGCGGAAGAGTGGAATGAATGAAAGTGAAGGAGACTCGCAAAAGTCAAGTAACAGCCCTGGATACACTAATGCAATGAACAGCCCCTTTAAAACTCCTTTGTCTGCAAAAGGGGGAAGGGCAAACAAGTCAAGGGCATCCAAAGAAGGCAAATCATGTCCTCCAACACCTATCTCAAATGCTGGTCAGAAATTTTCCCGATTAACTTTCCATTTATCTACGTTATGTTCAAATTGTAATTTGCTTCTTCCTTGTTGTACCCCAGCTTATAGTTTCTTATGACATGCAGGTTCCCCTTCTCCGCATACTCCTGCTGGTAGCTGTCGTTATGACAGTTCCTTAGGTAATTTTGGAAGCAATTTTAACCAACAAGCTCTTCACATTCACCTTCTGGATATGTATGAGTTGTGTAGTTATTTCTATAAGAATAAACATGACAAACTTATACAAGAACTTCACAGGTCTCTTGACAAAAAAGTTCATCCATTTACTCAAGCGTGCTGAGGATGGTATTCTTGACCTAAATAAAGCAGCAGAAACTTTGCAGGTTCATTTTTTATACAAAAGATTATGACCAATATATCTGTTACCTCTTCTTTTTGTATCCTATATGAATTTAAATTCTCCTATACTATAGGTGCAAAAGAGGAGGATATATGACATAACTAATGTTTTGGAAGGCATTGGTCTCATCGAAAAGAATATCAAGAACAGAATATATTGGAAGTAATGTGACACATTTTCTAATTTTTCTATCGTTTAGCGTAAAGTTTAGATGTATATGTTTAAACAAAATTCTTACATCAAACCTTGTGGCATGCAGAGGAATTGAATCTTCTACGCCTGGTAATGTGGATGGTGATATCTCTTTGCTTAAGGTAAGGGATGTAGATGTCGTTTTCTTGAGACCTATTGACACATGGAACTAATTGTTATACAATTGTCTGTGTCAGTGACACCGCTCGTGTATATTCGTTTCCAACTATAATGTCTATTTGCTGCACTCAACATTTAACGGCTCGGACTCTTGTTGGTCAAGATCCATGTTTATATTGATGCTATCAATATTAAAAAGGATTAGTAATGAAGGATAGTATCAATCTCTTGTGATAAGGGATATAGATAATGTTTCACTGTTGTTTTCTCATATTGATAAGGGTAGAGATTTGAGTTTAAAGAAGCACTAGAAACTCCATAGGAGAGAGAAAGTTTGAGAGAAGAGAGAAAATAAACTGAATATTAAACTGTAACTGAATAACCACCACTAGCTCACTGAGGCTCAAGGCTTTTCTGTCTCAATGGAGAGTTCTAGAGTACCCACTCTACAACTCACGATACAGTGATAACAGACACATACTCACACATACTCATTAAATTACCTCCTCAAGCTAAGGGTGGTTGAGGCCTAGGCAGTTCCCTGGGATTGTTTCTAAGTAAACAGAAACATTGAGTAGACAGAGGCTTACTCAGAATATCATCTACTTTGTCAAATGTCGGACCACAAAGTAATCAAGTTAGAGCCAATACAAATGTATGCCGCAGTAGTAGAACGGCTGTCATCAATGTTTGAGGCCCAATCAGCATCACAGAAGACCTGCAAAGTGAACGGGTCATAGGAGAACGAGGCTGCAGTAGAAGCCCATATGTGTCAGTACCTTGTAGAATGTGAAGGATTCTTTTAACCAACTTCTAGTGCTCATTTAAAAATTCAATACTAAAATACCTCTGACCTCACCTTTTCTCCCCTCTTCTCCTATTTGCAATAGGGGCTATCCCGCTACTGCCGCTCTATAGCTATCCCAGTTTCAGGGTCAGCCACTCTTCATGTTATCATACACTTACAGGGCCCCTTATCTATCTTACTATCATGTGTCCAGAGATCACATACTCTGCATATTTTTTAAGCCAATTAATGCTAGAACCATGATGTAGGCATTGTAACGCTGCTATGTGTGTTCTTTGATATTTAAAGTCCTCACTCGGTTGATTAATTATCTTGTTAGAGGTGAATGTTCCACAACTAGTTGAATATTGTAACTCAAACTAGGTTTCTTGTCCATTAACCCGAAGATCAGTATCAGGGTACTTGATAAAACTTGGCCCATCTCACATAATCCCCATGCTCCAACATGAGGGAAAGAAAGAGGACATCATCAATATGTTGTGATAAGGATAAGGAGAATATTCGATTTTTTTTTTTTTTTGCTTTTGCATGTTGATAAGGGTAGATATTTGAAACTGAGTTTGATAGTTTATTAGTAGTTCTACTTCATATTTCGAGTTGTTTGAGGCACATGTATGCATAGGTGATTTTGTATAATCTGTAGCCCTAATCATTCAAACCAGAAATCCATACATTTTATTAATTAGAATGACTTAGTGGCATAGCATGTTATAACATAATAAATTATGTTGTCGGCCTTGTGGCTTTGACTTAGAAGCTACCTTGCAACACGTTGTTAATTGGCTGTTGGCCTTGTGGCTTTGTCTTGCAGTCGGAAGTTGACAACCTTTCTCTGGAAGAGCAGAGACTAGATGATCAGATAAGGTTATATGGTTGCTTTACATTACAAAAAGGAGAAATATATATTACTATACTGTTGTCTAATGCGTTTGAACCATTATTAACAGGGAAATGCAAGAAAGACTGAGAGGTTTGAGCGAAGATGAAAACAACCAGAAGTAATCTCCCATTTAGTTCTTAGATTCATTTTTGCTTTGTCCTCCTTCCAGAAGGAAAAATATTGTTATTGATAAATGATAAACTTAAACCAATTTTCAATTCCTTTTAGGTTCCTTTTTGTGACCGAGGAAGATATTAAGGGCCTACCTTGCTTCCAGGTAAGTTCTTTGTTTGTGCATTGCACTCCAACCTTTTCCATTGTTATTATCAACATTGTTGTCTTCTCCTTTCATGCTGTTATTGAGGTTTTTCTTTTTATTTAATACTAGTGCATTTCTTGTAGCAGAATGAAACTTTGATAGCAATCAAAGCTCCGCATGGAACCACCTTGGAAGTTCCTGATCCTGAGGAAGTAAGTTTAGGGAATCAACTGATGAAAGGTTCATGATCTTTGTAAAATTAGTGTTTCTGATACATGATGGAAAATTAATGCTTCCATATGCATTAGGCCGTTGACGAACTACAGCGGAGATATAGAATCATTCTAAGGAGCACAATGGGTCCAATTGATGTCTACCTTATCAGGTATAGCTACTTTGGCTATTAATGATTTATGGGGGTTGCTAATTACTCCTACATATTAGTAATTAACACACACATACTTTATTCTAGTTTTGTAGTTTATCTTTTTGATAATGCATTCTCCAGTTAATTTTGGAATTTTTGAACCGTTTCAGTCAATTTGAAGAGAAATTTGAAGAGATTAATGGTGCTGAGCCCCCCGCAAGCTTCCCTCTTGCTTCAAGTTCAGGGTCCAATGAGCAACAAGTGACAGAAATTGTACCTGCTGAATGCAGTGGAAAGGATCTTGAACCTCAAGCTCTGCTCTCTTCTCAGACATACTCTGATTTAAATGTTTCGCAAGAGTTTGCTGGGGGAATGATGAAGATTGTCCCTTCAGATGCTGATGTAAGTATATCACAGCCTTGTGAGGATTCCCCCTCCACTTCATACTGGGGATTTTGGGCTGCACTTGTCTAAATCCTTCGTATTGATTAAACGCTTCGGATGTGGTCCTGCAGTTGTTTTATTAGTATTTAATGATTGGTTAAGTGTGATTCTTTGATGAAATGCAATGTACTGCATTCTTTGCTGATAGTTTTGGTAATTTTTGTAGAATGATGCTGATTATTGGCTTCTATCAGATGCTGAAGTTAGCATAACAGATATGTGGAGAACAGATTGTATCCTTTTTGTTTTAATGCTTTTCTTCAATGCTTTTTCTTTTTCCTTCATGTGTCTTATGTCTTATTTGAAGTAATATGTATGATTCCTTAACTCCAGCATAACAGCTAATGTTGATTGGAGTGGAGTGGACATGCTTCATCCTGATTTTGAAATGCTCTCGAGGCCACAAACTCCATCGCCGGGACTTGCAGAAGCACCATCGACTGTAGCTAACCCTAATCAGAGATGATTTTGATTTGTTTATTATCACTAAGTTAGAAAGTATGGTCATCATCCTCTGTATTGAGGGGAAGCTACTTCAATAGAGTAATTGCTAGCTAGCCTTGTGAATGTTGAGGATGCTGTCGGGAGCTGTTGAGTTTCAAGCTGAGAGTTCTTACTACACTTAAAGTAAATCACCGACTCTCTCTTAGGCATAAACGGGTTATAGTAGACATACTAAGCATGTGGAGAATTTAGCTTAGAAGTTAGAGAAGTTGTGATGAGTATCATTACAGAAAATGTTGCTACTGCATGAAATGTAAGGTAGGTAGACTTGATGATCAGTATTTGTATCTGGACAAGTTATTAGCCATATTTGAAGTGTGGCATAGTGGGTCATTTTTTTTCCTTTTTGAAAAGGAGAAACTGCTATGCAGATGCTGACCCCAAACAACTTCAAGGGTGCACTGGATATTGTTAGGACAGGACTGCCTTATTCAATTATCATTCATGCTTGTAAACATTTCATAAACAGTCTGCTGATAAAATTATGTCATTTGTTATCCCGAACTACTCCCGTTTTTCTATCGTTTTGTTCTATCTTTGGGATTCCTATTGCATGAAGGCTTACACATGTTTGAGCTTACAATAGTTTTGAAAGCATCTCGAGATGGGACCATTCTGCTATACAATTTCAAGCATATCTAAGTGTGAACAAGGATTTTTTGTTTTTTCAATGTGCTGCTGTATCAGCGACATTTGATCGATAAGTGTTGTTAATGATTGCTATTGTAGTAAACTGATTTTGTTGAAGCAAGCAAAGTTGTCTTTCATTAGATAGTAAGGAGTGGATGCATGCTGAAATATCATAGGATGTATCGGGACTAACTAGTCTAGGGGCTACTTTTGCTAAAGCATGGACAGTTCTATTGGGTTGTCTTAATATCTGTTTGGGAAGCCAAACCCACCTAATCTAGAAGCTTACTTTCCTAGCTTTCATGGCAATGTGATTTCCTACGGGTTTTGAAAAAATTAAGCCATTCCAAACACACACTTAGTAAATTCAACACCAGAGTTTCAAAAAGAAGATATGATGTCTATACTATGATAATATGGTGCTGAAGTTAGAGACATCATTATCATCAACTACTCTCTTATCGTCAAACTCAAATCAAAGTTACTAAGTTGGAAGATGATAATCCACTGTAATGCTACTATTAAACTATAAGCTTCTCCTTCATCAATCGAACATAAAGGAGACTTTCAAACTATCTTGGTAACCTTGTCATCTCTAGTACACATACCGATACCAACACAACCATGTTGGGAGGGGAAGGGGGCGTCTACGTTACACTTATAGCTTCATGAGCCAAACAATGTGAAGTAGATCCATTAAAAGGTTGCACCATAGGAAATTGGCATGACACTAAACGCTGAGGAAGTGACCAATCTGCAAGCAATGATATCCTTCGACGCACAACCTAAATTGGGAAACCTTTACTTTCCTAATCTTCCACAAAGACCACTAGATGATAAGCTACATAGGAGCCTTATATGTTGGAATGGAAATAAGAACATATAGGAGTAAGTCTGAGGTTCTCTGCCATAGAAATAACAATCTCCAAATCATGCCAAAATCCACTTATTTTCCAACATTCAATGCTTCAAGGGCCAAAGGAAATTTGTGCCTGCCATCCTCCAGTTCAGACTCAGAAAAGACACAACCACTTTATTGCAGTCCCCTTGTTTGCGATCTCACTCAACCAGTTAAGACATTCCTCCAAATACGCCACCAAACATTATAGACTTTTGGTGGGGTTTAACCTTCCGAATCGAAGACCATTTACATGACAAATAGGGATGATTAGGTTTAAGGAATTTGACCTATACAAAATTTATACAAACTCTTAACAGAATAAAGGTCACGAGGTTCAAAGCGAGGAACTGAGGTAACCTTGGTCACATCTTCATGGGATAAAAGCGAAGAAAGCAAGTTAGTTTTCCAAGCTTTAACATTTAACATTGGGTTGCAATAAATCCTGCACTAGAAGAGTAGGTAACATATTTCTATACTGGTAAACATATGCCACTTTGAAATTGAACCATCTTGTAGTCACGATTTATGCCAAACAGAGACGTCTTCACATGTGCCGATGCTCCGTTTGAACCCCTCCTTTAAGAGGAATTTAGAACACTAAATAGTAAATGCTACACCAAACATAGCTTCGTCTGTGATTGATATGAGCCTCCAAAAAATACTTTGTAAAGACGCGTGATTAGCCAATCAAGTTTTGTTAAGAGATTTCGGACTTGATTTTCTAACATAGTAAAATTAAAGGTAGGACGAGTCTTGAAGCTGAAACCCACACCAGAACAAGTCTTACTCATATAGAACTTATTTCATTACAAACAATTAATGCAACAAATTATGAGCAGCCACTAAAAGGAATTCAACATTTTTTCTATTTTTCCAAATAATGTGGGCCGTGGAGGAAGATAAGTACTCATGATATAGGTTGGAATGAATTGCAAAAATGATTTTATGAGCACTTATCTGCTAGCTTGAGAAATATTTAAAACTTGTCAAGGATTAATTTTCCACCGGATATGATCTTTAGAAATTTAATTTTTTTTTCTTTCATGTTTCTACCGACCTAGCAAGCTGCCACGGAACTTTGTTATTGCTCCCCCGTTGCTCTAGCAAGCAAATAGTACTAACTACTATTATAGTAGGTTTGTGATTTAAGAGTGTGCTCATCTCTAGCCAAGTCTTAGGTTCGAATTCTCTATGTATCAACAATTATCGCGTTGGGTTAGTCATATAAGATTTTGCTCTGGTTTTAATTAGGTCATCCACTAGTGGACAATGAGGTTAGTCAGATTAGCTAGTCAGTTCTTAGGCGGGATACTGATTTTTCCAACAGCAAAAAAAATTACAGGATTAAACTAAAAAAAATGAGATAATGACTAAAAATTTATTTTGGCCAAAATAATCATCGCATGTAGTTCATCTCATTCAACAAAAGTAAAAAGAAAGAAAAAAGGCAATATTTGCCAAGTGGTCACTAAAAACTCTTATTTGAATGACAAATCAAAGACATAATAAGTGAACTTGTCTCTAACTAGAAGATGGTTGCAATGGCAATTGTGGCTACCATGATGACTCCAAAGATGGATGATACAATAGAGTGAGCAGACGAAGAAGGTGAAGGTGCACCTTCTGCTAGTACATTGATGACAAGCTTCATTTGACGAGCAGCGCAATGATTTGCCTTTCCACAAACATACCACTTTCTTCCATCGGTTTTCAGTGCAATAACGTCTTTTCCGGTGGAAAGTGCTTCATTTTCTGATGGAAAAGTGCAGCTTTGAAAGAGTTTACCATCCACTTTGAAGACATTGTGCTTGGTGTTATCATAATTGAACACTGAAATAAAAAGATATAAAAGAGAAAAAGTTGATTTTTAAATGGCAAGTTCTATATACAGAAATTTACATGTTCTTAAATATTGCTAAGCAATAACATATGGAGCAGTAATGTCGAAATGGTGAAGACAATATTATATATAATGTGTGAAGGGAATATATAGTACTTCACAACATATGGTACGTACTAAAAAATTGGTTACATGTTTGCTAGAGTCCAACTAGATTATAACATTGTGTAAAAAACTAGATTATAATTAACAACATAACGTAAAATCATTTATAAAAAAGTTTCTTTTGAACAAAATCTAAAAAAATTAACTAATTAACTATCTGATATGAAGCACATTATGCAAATAATGGTAGTGCAAATCAATTTTTTTTACCAAGGTTGTCACCAACACGAAAAACTTTGTCTTGGGCCCATTGAGTGTAGTTGAAATCAACAGTCCAACCCTTTTCATCACCCACAACGTGATCAGCTGCCATTGCTACTGAGGAAAGCAAAACCATGGAAATGGCAAGGTAGATTGCATGAGAAGAAGTCATTTTACCAAAATTTGAGGGTACAATAAGTATTTTCCTAAAATCTCAATAAAATGCAGAAGTTATTGCTTTGATGAATTGTTAGCTCACACTAATATGCATTTCAAGTTTCAATTTGGTATATTTATAGGACTTGTATATTGATCTTAACGAGAATTAAAATATATGAAGCCTTGCAAATGGCAATAGGACAAGTACCGGATTAGGTCGGCTTATATTTTCTACATTTCAAAAGTTTTTCTAGAGTAAATAATCTTTTTTTTGGCGGTGAGAGTAAATAATGTTTGATCCTTGTTTTAGATATAAAGAAAATGGTATCTAATTTAGATTTTCAAAAAAAGAATTCATTAAGTTTAATTATCAGAAAAAGTTAAACAATTAAAAGAGTTCATGATGCATGGAAAGACAGACTAAAAAACCACTCTCTCCTAAAATAAGTATTACATTTACAAAAATATTATCTAATGTGTTGTGTCCTAATGTAATAGCTATTGTAGACAAAAGATTAAATAATTAATGTGTACCAATTTTAAGAGACTATTTGTAGATTTTGTTTCTAGACTAAGATCGTTTGTTATAGGCTAAAATAAAAATGATTTTGATATAAATATTTTGGAGAATATTGTTAGACAATCTTAAGAATATCATAACTCATGCTTGAAAAAGCATTCACGTTAAAAATTATGCATATTATATTATTATATTAATAGCTTCTTATTATGGCTCAAAAAAAAAATAGCTTCTTATTAATCTGGTTATAGATCCCGTAAAATATATTTTTATCTCTATTCTATAGAAAATGATTTTCTTAAAAAAAAACTAATGAACATGGTTATTTCATTTTTAAGAGAAACCTAAATCATGGTTGAAAAAGCACTCAAGTTGAAAGTTATGCATATTACATAGTTTATTATTATTATTAGTATGGATGAAAAAACATAGACACCATAAACTATATCCTTTTTCTCTCTTCAATTAAAGTTTTTTTTTTTAGAAAATTATTTCATTTTTAACAAAAGGAATTTTTTTTTAGAAAATTTTACAAATAAACATAACTATAAGATGAAAATGCTTTCCAAAATATCTTAATCAAACGGCCCTGAATTGGATGCTACATGTTTTTTTTAGGATCGAATCTTTGGTCAACATTGATTAAAATGAAAAGAAACTGAAAAAAAAAGCTCAATTAATCAAAAAGTAGACAATTGTAAGTGCTATGATCTGTCCAAAAAAAAAGAGTACTGTGAGTCCAACTAGAGTTAAACTTTAAAGTAACTTGGCCATTGATAATTAAATAAATAAATGTGCTTACAACTTTGTTTCTTTGTAAAAGAAAAAAGAAGGCTTGGTTTTGGAACGGCAAGTAAATTCTTCAACATGCATAAGTCGAAGAGAACAGAAAATATTTGATCCGGCCTGCAGCATTGTAGTGTGTTCTAGTGTCGTATTATGGTCTTTTCTCCTCTTTCACAAAATAATCATCACATAGTTTATTCAACAAAATTCAAAGATAAACTAGACCGTCGTACGAGTTGGGTTTGATGTAATACCTAATACTATGTCGTGATTCACTATTCATGAAAATGTTAATGTCGTGATTCACTATTCATAAAAATGTTAATGTTGTTGTTTATATTGAACTTATAGTCGGTGAGAAACATAAACCACATTTGATGCAACGATATCATCTTCACCATCTTCATTGGTTATCAATATCTTCAAACATTTTCTTGAGGTCACTCTTGAAATTGCAACATATAATTGACCATATGAGAATATTGATGTTGGAAGATACATTCGGACATGTTTAAGTGATTGTCCTTGATTTTAATTAAAGGTCATAGCAACCTTGATTCCCATTGAAAACTCTTCCTTGACATTTCAGTTCCGTCTCCCTCTCTTCCACATATCATTTTATCATGATTCAGTTTCTCTCTCTGATTTATTTTTCTTTCCATTTTTTCCTCTTTCTCATCTTTCTTTTTCCATTCCATTTCTTGATCATTTGTTTTTCTCCCACTCTTCATCCATTATTTTTCATTTTTACACATCTCCAAATATTTGTTCTTAGAGAGTTAGGATTGAGGATAGTGTTTTTTATTTCATTGGTTTGTTTCTCATCTATCTTTCTTTTCAAATTAGAGGCACATTATGATCAATAAAATATTTTGTTAGTGGGATAATTGATCCCACTTTGTGTTAATATGATATGCTTTTGGTAAAATTAAGTCATTTTTGGTGAAAAAAAAAATATCTACTAAAATTCTTGTGCATTGAAATTAGAAGACTAAATGAATTGAATGTTAAATTGATTGGAAGTGAAATAGATATTGAAAAGAAATTAACATCTGCCTGCACAGGTTTTGTAGAGCTTCGTATATAACTATAAAATTGACTATATTCTTACTTTTAAAGTTATATTTAGTATTATGTTATCATACTAACTCAAAAAGCAAGAAAAACAAAAGATGGACTGCAATTAAAAAGACAAATCAAGAGAACAAATATATAGAAAAGTCTGCACTAAAAAATTGGTCCTAACCACAAAGGTTGTTAAATCTATAAAAATGAAAAGGAAAAGAAACTGCTATGTGGTAATCGAAATAAAAAAAATAATTATGAAAAGGAACTGTTGTGTGGTAACCGAAAGAAAAAATAATAAAAAAAAGAACCGTTATGTGGTAATTGAAAGAAAAAATAATAATGAAGTGCTATAAAAAATATAAAAATTGCAATGACGTTGATAACTTTAAAAAAATGAACTTTTCACGTTCTACCTGACTCAATTCCGTACCGAACTTATTTTTCATAAAAATTAATCAGGCCCACCAAAAAAGGCGGGGTTATGGTTATTAGGTTCAATTGCATGATTGTGAGAAATAATTTAGGGACTGTGAGATTGAAAGAAATATGATCCAAAATTTGTGTTGAATGCATAACATTGAAGCAATCATATTTCATCAAAATCATTAGTGCTCTGGTGGTAATATTTGTTAAATGAAAGCATGATGTACCTGGTTTGATCCCAAACTTTTTTTTCATAAATGATGGGGAAGACTTAGTATGATTTATATATATAGATATAGCAACATTAGCCAAGAAACCACTAGAAACTCTTATTTGAACTAGCGGAAAGACGGATACGTGCACACCCGTTTTTCTGCTTTTTTTATTGCGTTAACTTTTGAAATTATGAACGGTGTTTATTTATGAAATTTTTATTTTTATTAAAAGTAAAAACATAAATGTTTTTTGCTTTCAAATTATAACAAATCAAACTAATAATGATTATCTATTTCAATTTTTTCAAAAAAAAATGATTATCTATTTCAATGAAACCAATAATATAACAAAAAAAATATAATCTACATCCTTATTTTTTTAATGACAACAATAACAATATTTATTATAGGAAAAGTTGTTGTTTAAGGGTATATTTGGGATAATGAAAAAGTAAGTATTTAAATGATAAAGGAAAAAACTGGACATTTGTGTTTGTTACATTTTTATTTTAATATTTAAATTTAGGCTTTTATATGTGTTTAGTCCCTGCAAATAGGGGGG
>Ga0315913_1007008_pt1 | contig 13594 bp, 10 predicted proteins | sample MpolsnodulesMG_FD_207736 | JGI IMG/M metagenome (GOLD analysis project Ga0315913, IMG submission 207736) | Medicago polymorpha root nodule microbial communities from Los Angeles, California, United States - small nodules | ecosystem: Host-associated > Plants > Roots > Nodule | place: USA... | reverse complement strand
TGATAGTCCAGTCGCTTTTAATATGGGTTACATCATTGGCTATGGGTGGTATACCAGCTGCAACTTCATTGGCCTTGTCATGTTTGGGCGTTATCCTCATGTGGCTGTTTTCCTTAGGTTTCTCCGTTCTTGTTGCCTTTATTCTACCTTTGATATCTTCATCACCAGTGCCATATGTTTCTAGCCCGTGGTTGGTGGTTGGATTATTTGGTGCGCCAGCTATTTTGGGAGCACTGACTGGTCAACATTTGGGTTATCTTTTATTTCAAAAATATCTCTTGAGTGTACATTCTAAGAGAGGCCAATTCCCCCCCATCATTCAGGCTGAACTTGTCAAGCTGGAGGCCGAAAGATGGCTCTATAAAGCCGGTTCCTTTCAGTGGCTTATCCTTCTTATTTTGGGGAATTATTTTAAAATTGGGTCTTCTTACTTGGCTCTTGTTTGGTTAGTTTCTCCGGCATTTGCATGTAACTATCACTGCCTCATCTCTGTCCTTGTTAGATATTTTTTTTTTATAAGCTAGAACAGCTTATGTTATCTGCTACTAAATTTTTGTTAAAATTTTCAGTTGGATTTTTTGAAGCAACCCTATCCCCAGCCAGATTACCAAAGCCACTCAAACTGGCAACCCTAGTCCTTGGGTTAGCCACACCAATTTTATTTTCTGCCGGAATTTTTATTCGGCTTGCTGCTACAATCATAGGGGGTATGGTTCGACTTGACAGGTAAATCTCTCTCTCTATCTCTCATTTTCTGTTTGTGTGTTATTGCCTATCAAAAGCAAATTCTGAAAACGTTCAACATTTTATTATGTTTGCAATAACTCATGCTAACTTTTAATATATTGATTCTTTTGTTTGGTTTAAAATTTGTGTTTTGATATTACTTTCATGCTATTTTTAGTTGTATTACAAATGTGTCATATCCTCGTGTTGGTGTGTTAGTAGCTGTGTCCTTATGTCATATGCTTCTTGTTAAGTTCCGACCCTATTGCCATGTTGTTGTTGTTGTAGTAGCAATCTTTTTTATATTCGCTCTGCTTCCACTATCATCACCACCTTGACTCAGTTGCATTCACCACTAATTTGTTATGGTTTCCATTGTCGTTAGGCTTGACCACTGTTTTCACCGTCCATTTGGTCATATAAAGGTAAACTTTTAAGTATAGCCGGCATCTAATTTAAACTTCTTTACTTTATAGGAATCCTGGTGGTACTCCTGAATGGTTGGGAAATGTTGTGATTGCTGCATATATTGCTGCTCTCTTGTCTTTGACCTTGGTGTATCTTCTTTCATATGTCCATCTTTCAGGTTTGTTTACTGTATAGCCTTTGCAAGTAACATTTTTTTTTGAAGAAACCTTTGCAAGTAACATTGAAAATTTGAAATCTTATTATCGTTACAAGGAGGTGCTAATTGCTTCATTTTGTTAAAATTTTCAAAGAAGTTCTGTCACACAACATGCTTTTTGAACTTAATTTTTTTTTTACATGGCGTGTGCCTCTTTTTTTTTTTTTTTTTGGCTGGGTGGGAGAGAGGGGGGTGAGGGTGAAAGAGAATTGATGGTACCATATACTTTCAAAGCATGCAATATTTAGTATTCCATGTTGTCACTTTATGAGTTTATGTTCAATTGTAACTTGGTTTCCAGGTGCGAAAAGGACAATCACCCTAGCTTCTTTGGTGCTGTTTAGTTTATCTCTTGCAGCTGTGTTATCTGGTGTTGTCCCACCATTTTCTGAAGACACCGCCAGAGCTGTGAATGTAAGTTTCAATTTGTGTGTTTATTTAGTACATAATATAATAGTAATACAAACATGCAGAACTCATTTGGTTTGTATTATTTAATATGTGGATATGTCATTTGACAAATTTAGTTAAATTAAGCATGACATTTGCATGTGAAAATGCATAGTTTCTCAAGGTACGCCATTAAATTGTGGGATGCACTTGTGTTAGTCATCACACTTTACCAGTTCTTCCCTCCCAACCAAAACCATATAATTTCAACAATTACCTTACTTGAACAAGTACAATAAATTAAATTAATGTTCTCTACTTTCAGGTCGTACATGTTGTGGATGCAACAGGAAAACTTGATGAAAAACATACTCCTGTATCATATGTATCTTTATTTTCTACCACTCCTGGAAATTTGAACAAGGAGGTAGAGCGGATTAATGAAAGTTTTGAATGTGGTAAAGACAAACCCATTGATTTTGTTACTTTCTCGGTTAAATATGGTTGTCGGACATATAATAACACTGTGAGTGGTTGGAGTGAGGCCGATATTCCTACAATGCATGTTGAAAGTGATGCTAAGGAAAATGGAAGAATTACACAAGTTTCAATCAACACAAAGGATTCTGTTCGTTGGGTTCTTGCGATCAATACAGATGAAATAGAAGATTTCACGCTTACAGGTACTTAGTGATTCTTCTTGTTAACAATAATATTTGTAGTTTGTGTTTGTCAATGTGTACACGGCCACGTCTTCATCATAAACTTTGTTATGTGTGTTTCTAAATGATACTATTTTGAAATTTTATCCCAAAATTTCATAATGGAAATGGATTCATGCATCGATTAGAATGATCGTTCTTTTTAGTTCTAGTATTACTATTTCTTAAGATATTTTCAAGTCTGACATAGTATCCTTCTTTGAACCTCAGATGCAAGGAATTCTGAAGAATTAATTTCAGCTGACAAAAAGAGCAGTGTGGATGGTTGGCACATAATTCAGTTTTCCGGAGGAAAGAATGCACCAAAATTGTTTGATCTGACTCTCTACTGGAAATCAGGTTCAACACAAAGCACTGATAATGGTTTTCTCCTTAAACTTAGAACTGATGTGGACAGATTAACACCGATAACTGAACGGATTCTTGAAAAGCTTCCTCGTTGGTGTTCGCTGTTTGGAAAGTCTACCTCTCCCCATACCTTGGCTTTTTTTAGAAATCTTCCTGTTAATTTTTAGTGTATCCTTCAGTTATAGGTGTTATATGGCTAAAACAGATACATGTTAAATTAATTTTTGCAATCATATCATAGGGTTTCTAATTCTTTGTAGTGTACAATTTTAGCTTATGTCTTATAAAAGGCAATAATATTTGATTTTGAATATTGATGTATTTGACCTGCCTTAAATTATGGGTTGAAAACTTAGGAGACATTTGTTTCAAGGATTCAAAAATTATTCTCAGGAATAGCATACCCGGGAATATAAAGATGGAAATTCGATTTTGATATTCCTAGGAATATTGGTAGTTATAATTTTTTTTAATTCAAAAATATATAAAATTTCACGGTAATGCACATTTCTACCTTCTCACATGGGAATCGATCCATGGGAACAATAGAAGTTATGGGAAGTTATCTTATTCTTAGGAATCTTTCTACCCATAAATAATTTTTTTTCCTTCCGAATCTTGTAACAAACACGGGTATAGTCATTCTTTGCTCATGTAACATACAACTGATTTTCCTAGCATGAATTATCTCTTTTGTTATTTATGATGTGTTTGGATGTTTTGGAGGTGAGGGTTATGCCTTAACATACAAATCAAACATTTTGTCATATAACATATACATCTATTTTATAATGATAACTAGATTACCCTAAAACACAACTCCTAAAACACATCTCTTCAATTTCATAACTGATGATTGAGACTTTGATCAAAATACAAGAGATAAGATTATCCATTTGATTTTCAACCGTAGTTCATTTTGAATAATGGTTAAATGATTATGTTTAATTATAAGTCTTTGAAAATACTTAGAAGTGCTACCCTGCAAATTTGGAAAGGGGGATGAAGATATGCAAGTGCTTGATTTTGTATATGTTTTATCATGTTTTTAAAACTTTCGACAGTTCCTTAAAAAAAAAAAACCTTTCTAACAGTTAGATTTTACCAAAAAAAATCAGTTTATTCAGTTTACCTATAATAAATTTACCTATGATGATATTTTTTCATTCGAGCTGACATATTTAATTTAATTGTATCTATACTGAGTCAAATTATTATTTTAAAAGAGAAACCTGAATCTATATATAGTTTTTGGTTACTAATATACACTATACTATAGTAAACATTTTACTTAAAAAAAAAAAAAAAACTATAACAAACATTTAAGACCTGATTTATAATCTATACCGTCTTTTTAAGTGCTCCCACGCCACAACAAATACTATTAGCCAAAATAAAATTTTACTTAAAAAAAAAACAAAACTATAACAAACATTTAAGACCTGATTTCTAATCTATACCGTCTTTTTAAGTGCTCCCACACCACAACAAATACTATTTAAAACAAAATATTTTTTTTCTTCATCAAATAGCATAATCACCAAATTTTGACTTCTTAAAATGAATAAGTTGTAAATTTCGGGTTCAAAACTAGACTCATGCTTTTTACAATATTCCTACCAATGAGATATGCTTATAGAGACATACACAATCAATATTACTAATATAAAAGAATAATAATCACACATATATACTAAATGGATTTAATTTAAATGCACTATCAGCGTAAAATTATTTTACATAAGTATTTAATTATGTGTTGACACATCATTTTAATATAATTAAAAAACATACACTTTCCAATTAATATTGTAAGCAAAATTTTCATTTTTTAGTATATTATAAATCATTTACATCATTAAGTCAATGAATCTGAAAAGTAAAATTTTTAAGCATAAATCAAATACATCATTTTCTTAATGAATCTAAAAATGAAATTTTTATTTATAATAGTTGTAACTCGTAGAAGAGATTGTGTTCGTCAATACGTGTGACTAAACTAAAATCAAAAGTGTGATCAAACAAGTTTATATGCTAAATAAAAGATGGGTTTTTCTAACTTATGCAACATTGTATAGGATAAGGTGAAATAAATGCCCCACTATCTTCAACATAAACTATCATATTGATTATCTTTTTCTTGAAAAATGATAGTTTTTTCTATCCTATTAATCATTCTATTTTTTTATTTTATTTTTATAACTTCATACTACAAAAATAAAGTCTACTTAAATGCATGGAAAAAAATGCAAATGGAACGACATTTGTAACAAAAAAAAAAACTAAATGGAAAGAATTATCCAGTAAATTGGAACAGAAAACCCTTATTTTGAAACTTTTTGAAACGGCATTTGTAACTACAAAAAATTAGAACATGATTCTTTATTCATCATCCATTTGGAACACAATTTTCTTCTTCTGCTTTAATTTTTTTTCTTCAAGGATATAGTAAGTGGACAAAAAAGAGTAGTCATGGTTCCATTTGAAAAATTGTGTGAAAGTATACGTAACAATTTTCTTCTTCTGCGTTAATATATGTAACAATTTTCTTCCTTTGTGCTCATATACTACTTTCTTTCCATTTAGTTTCATTTTTTTTTATTACAAATGCCATTCCATTTGCATTTTTTTCCATGCATTTAAGTAGACTTTTTGTTTCTTTTTAGTAAGTAGACTTTTTTTTTAGTATGAAGTAATAAAAAAGTTAAAAAATAGAATGATTAATAGTATATAGAAAATTATCATTTTTCAAGAAAAGGATAATCAATATAATGGTTTATGTTAAAGATAGTGGAACATTTATTACACCTTATCCTATGCAATGTTGCATAGTGTAGAAAAACCCATAAAAGATGGAAGAGGATTCAGTGTCTTTGGCTTCGGTGTCTTTCGATGCCTTTAGTTCATTTTAGATGAGAGAGAAGGTTGGATAAATGATTAAAATAAATTAATTAGATGAGAGAGAATTAATGGTTTAGGGAGAGATAGGAACAAAAGACACGAAAGACACCGAAGCCATAAAAAATATACACTACTCATTAATAGTCAAATAATATGGGACTGAGGGATTAATAGTAAAAAAACGAAAAAGGCTAAAATCCGAATGTAGCAGTAGTTAATAACTCAATCAATTGGCATTTAAATGTTTCCATAATAATGAATGCACGTTTATTTATTGTATATCATTTTTAGCAATCTTCGAACACCGAAATTTCAGCATCAATATTCTCCAATTACACCACCATCATCGGGTTCACTATCTGTAGCAGAATTCTCGCCGGTGACGGAAGCATGGAGATCGTGACGACGGGAAGCAACGTTGTTGATAGTAATTCTCAGTCCATAGAAACCATCATCCTCCGACAGCTCCGACAGTCGCGGCACCATCCGCCTCATGACAGCAACAACATCAACATCTTCATCTTCTTTGTCATCTACGTCATTGTCGTTGATTTGGAAGCGGCACATAGGGCAAGAAGATCGGCGATGGAGCCACGGAATAATGCAACCTGAGTGGTAGAGATGATTGCATGGTAGCTGTTTGGCTTCTTCATCAACGGAAATTTCTTCAGTACAAACGGCGCATAAAACAACGCCAGAGAGGAGTGATGGGGTGACGATTATTGTAGGGGTGATTGTTTCGGTGTGAGTTTTGGGGGGAGGGGGTGAGAATAGTGAAAGGGCTTCTTCAAAAAAATCGTTGAAGCGGGAAGAATGGAGAAGCATTTCCACGTTGTTTTGGGGAAAAGGAGAGTCAATGGGTTCAAGGGAGTTGGTGTGACAATGGGGACATAGTAGAAGAGAAGAAATGAGAGACACGCTCATGTCACATTCATGGCACCAGTATATTTTTAGTTCTGATTCCGCCGTGGTAGTCATGGTGATTTGTGGTGGAGTTAGGATCGAACTTTTCTTACCTCCACCACTCCTCTTTTTATAATATGAATTCTGCTCTTCTCCCAACAAATTTTGCTCGCGCCTAACTGAATTGTCGAAAATATCATTAATTAAGTAATGCAAGTGTTAAATTTTGCGTATATTAACTAACATTGTGTGAGTTAACTCACGCTGCTTGAGTTAACTCACGCAGGGCTGTTTTGGTCTCCGTGAGTTAACTCACGCTAGTTTTAAGAAGCAATTGAATTCGGCAGAATTCACCCATTTTTTGATGAAAATGGTTGCATGATATTATTATAGACTGCCTGCATTAAATAATTTTGTCTTTATCTGATCTCTTCTTCGCTTCCATTCTGTAAAAATTATTTCTCCATAACTAGATCATGGTTCAACAAAGAACTGGGCTACTGGCACCTTCACTATTGTCTCAACCACAAGAAACCAAATTATTAACAATAGCAAGAACATAATTATCAAATCTTTAAAAATATTTTCAACAAGAACATCAACATCTCCAACCAAGAACACTACTAAAAAAACCTTTAAATAATGAAAAGGAGAGCAACATAGAGAAGTTCAATCCTCAATATATTGGGAGTAGAAATTGAAGGTTTAATTAATCCTACTATATTACGGTTGCTTGCGGGAAGAATATTGATTTTTAGATAAATATCAAAGTTTAGCCACTAGTATTATCGAAAATTAGAGGCAGATGGGGGGAAGGGACAATAGCAAAAGTATCTTAAGTGTTAAAGAATCTGATTTATAATTGGCAAGTTAAAGAGCATAATTATGGCTTTTAGCTTCCATCAAATTGTAACAAGGAAAAGGAATAAGAAACTTGTATTCACTTTTGTACTAACGTGAGTTAACTCACGCATAAAATATAAGGTGCGTGAGTTAACTCACGGAGGGGTATTTTCAGTATTTCAGTTGGACGCGAGTGATTTTTGTTGAATAAAGAACGTTATTCTTATAATATTTATTACGGACTCAGAAATGACTAATGGGCCCAACATCTTTTGAAATGAATTTGAATCATTAAAAGTGAGTAAAGTAAAAAAAAATTAAAAAAATAATAATCAAGAGTTGCAACTTTAACAAACTCGATTTATAATGATATATGTACTAATATTTTATAGGGTTTTGCTAGAAGCCACCCATAAATGTGTCTTTTAGCAACTCACACCTCAATGTGTGATTTCCACTTTTTAGTTATAACTTTGCTAAAAGACACTTTTATAAAAATTAGTTGGTGTCTTTTAACAAATGCTCATAGAATAACTTGCTAAAATACACCTTCATAAAAGGTGTCTTCTAGCAAAACCCTATTTTATGTCTTTGATTTGTTAATATGAAATTACTTACTTTAAACTCTAAAATAAATTGTTCACTTTAAAGAAGCTGAATCCATGTGAGATATAAGTCATTTGAATTTGGTCTGATCGATTTATAACAAGATTTTATAAGAATACGGGCTACCACTTTTCAATTCTCACACTTAAGAACCAAAATTTCAAACAAAGGATAAAAATATACAATCTATCTATAAAAAAAAGGGTAACCCGGTGTACTAAAGCTTCCGCATGCGTAAAATAGAGATAAAAATTCCAAAATTCCTTGCAAAGATAAAATTATTGAGAGTAAGTGGTCCTTACGGTGAATAGAATTAGGAGAGATGATTAACATAGCTTACGGTGCACCTCGTCTTTAACGATATTTACACAATGGATCTTGTCTCTCATTATGCAATATTTATTTGTTTTCTTACAATTTGCTTGCAGATAACTTTGTTCATCATGTGCTATGAAGATTAGTACTCATTTGGTGTTAGGGTTTGCTAATTACTCTATGAATAAAAATAAAAGAATATGCATGTTCTTTTTTCCAACTATATATAAAATACAAATTACTCCTATAATAAAAATAAATGCAAACTATTTACGGTTTATTATTTATGGGTGTACTCACAACTGTTCGTCATAAGCATTGATCCATCATAAATCATTTGAGATACTTATCCACCAAAACACTCGTCTCAATACCAAATATTCATAAATATTTTTTTAATGAAATCATGATAAGTATTCAATGTTTTTAAAATACTAAACCTGATTAGATGATATGATTTATGGTCTGTTTGGTTTCATGTTGAAACCAGGATTCTCACGTCCCAATGCCTATTTCAACGTCGTTTGCTGAAGTTGGACATTCAAACTTTTCACTAAACGTACGACATCGTCCAGGTAGTCGATAGGCAAAACACATGCTTATTTACAAACACATTTTTGTAAAAAGAAGTTACAAAATTAGAATTACACAAAAAATACTCTCTATCTAATCATAACATTTCTAGCAACTTAATAAAAAAAGAAGGAAATTTTATTTTCTAGCAACATCAATATGAAGGAAAAAAATATCAAAATATCAGAAGGCAAGGTTGCAGATTCAAGGAATTTAACTCATGTCAATATCAGTGACCCCACAATTTTGGAACTGGTAACTTTAACCAACCAATTTGTTAAGGGTAAACCAACTTCTAAGTTCTAACCCTTCTCAATGTTTATGTTATGACACTCTCAATTCTTTGTCCTTGTAAGCAACAAAAACCAACAACACTCTTTCTTTGAGCTCAAAGGCAACCCTCCACGAAATGCGGTCAATACCTCTTGGAACCTCAGTATCTCCGAAACCTATAAACACCTCCAAAATTTCATCTTTTAATACTTATTTTAAGAAATCAACTCCTTTCCCATCTTGGGTTTCACCTTCATCTCATGAATTCTCTTTTCTTACTCCCTCTCAATCAGGTAACTTTTTCAACTTTAAAACTTAGCATATTTTATTTTATTTTTTAAGGAATTCAGTAGATGGGTTTGTTGAATTTGTGGTCAAACTGTTTAATTTTGTTATTTGACTTGAACACGTGAAATTTATCCAATTCTTGCTAGCTGATGATGATGTCTGTGAAATTTGAAAGCATTGATCAACTTGTCTTCTGAGAAATGTGGTGAAAATGAATTAAACTGGAGGATTTTCAATTAGTGTTGTTCAAGGGAGGTAGGTTTGATTGAAAAATGAAATGTTGAAAAACTATTTATTTACTACACAATTGGCAATGCTATTGTTGGATATGACTCATAGTTCCTGATAAGTGGGTAGGTTTTGTTGAGTAGTATTTTAAATTGGACCGTAGTATTCAAATACAAGTTGAATCTTGTGAATTCTAAGCTTGATTAATAGAAAGGTACTGCAGCCGCACTGCAGTCACAGCGGTAGATACAACTAACCAAATATCGTAATCAAACATCACATGTTATTTGTCTACGTTTTTCGTATATTTTCACTGTTGAACCGGGTTGATCTTCTAATTGCTATTCCCAAAATTATTTAAAAGCACGGATAACTATAACCCCTCTCGATTTTACGCTAGCCATCTATGCAAGTTAAGGAGTAAAATGGATATATGGGGTGCTGGAGAATTCCCTAATTTGTGATGTTATCTTTGGTAGGAACTTATAGTTATGGTGTTTGGATGTAGGATTATGCAGAGCCAGTCAAGTTGTTGATTTGTTCTCAACTGTGTCTCCTGAGATCACTGTTAGAGAGGCAAGAATAGAGGATTGTTGGGAAGTGGCAGAGACTCACTGCAGCTCTTTCTTTCCTGAATATTCATTTCCATTAGATTTTGTGTTGAGGATGGATAGATTGGTGGCTATGTTAGCAGGATTCTCTTTACCAAATGGTTGCAAAAGAACCTGTCTGGTTGCTGTTATTGGCAATTCACTTGATCAAACTTTCTTATTTGGAAGTGAAGACTTCAAGATCGCGGGTTTTGATGGGAAATTAAGCCTCAACAAGGGATATGTGGCTGGCATATTAACGGTAGATACTGTTGCAGACTTTCTACCTAGAAAGGGGCCGCTGCGACAGAGAAGGTGAGTTAAATCTTGTTCTGAATCTGGGTTTGTGAGTGAGAATTTATGACATTAATCTGGCCTATATACTGTTGTCAACTTTTGAATTGTATGTCTTTTTATGCTTCACCATCTTCCGTAAGTGTGTGTTTGATTCAATGGTGATGAAAGTTGATTTCGAATATATTGATTTTTGTAGATTTGTTTTGGTTAAAGTCTTTTGAATGTAAAATGTTTAAATGGTTTACGTTTGGATACATTGACGTAATATTCGCGTTTGACTCAAAAATTGTGTTTGAATAAACTTGAGACTAAAAATCATGTTTGAACACAAAAACTACAATTTCTTGATAAAAGTTAAAACTTAAAAGCAATCTAGAGGATTGGTTTTGCCATCGAGAAAGGGTTAGTGGTGCAGCTTGTTGCCCGCTTACTTTTCATTCCCGTGTAATTTTCAAGTTATCTGTATTTGAAAATTTACCAAAATACAAACTACTTTTTATCTAGAGGCAAAATCAATTGTACTCCAAAACATGTTAAAATTAATTTTGTGTCAGAATTCGCTTTTGTCTCCCGGAGTCCAGACATGCCTTAACAATTTTCAGATGATTATGTTCTGTTATAAACATATAGACCTTAACGCTTCTAGCTTTACTTGTTTTAACTATCCACATACTCCCTCCAGTCTCGTGTATAAGAAAATGATAGAAGTTTTTTTTCCTACCAATTATAAGAAAAAGATACAATTTAAGATTTATTAATTAATTATTTTACTTTTATACCCTTATTTTGTCTTTTAATGCATCTATTCCATATAAACAGTAGGCGTTGCCATCCTCCAAGAGCATTTAATGTAGAGTCAAATTTGGGATAAACTATCAAAATTATAGCATTAAGTGGTCTCATCTTCTTGATGATTGTTTTGTTCTTCGACCAGGGCAGGGAGTAACATTTATCATATAGCTTGTCTTTCATTTGTGTTTTGCTGTAAAAGTAACTAAGTACATGTTCTTTCATCGCATGTCGATAGTTTCCTCGTGGTTAGTTTGTAGCCTTTCATTTGTTTAAAACAGAAATTAAGATCTCTTCATATTGATCACTGAGGCAAGAATGGATTTTTTGTTAATCGAAACATGCTAAAAATCTTTTATGAAATTCATTGATTCCTGCATTACCCTTCAAAATGGTAAACTATGTTTCTAGCTATGTACAAGGCGATGTTAGATTATGTATTTATGTTCCTAGTTTACTCATGTTACTAGTGAATCTTTGCTTATAGCTGCAACTTTTATGTATAAAAACTATTGTAGGACTGGAATTGCATACATATCAAATGTGGCAGTGAGAGAAAAATTTAGACAGAAAGGAATAGCTAAACAATTGGTGGCTAAGGCAGAAACACAAGCCAGAAGTTGGGGATGTCGTGCCATTGCATTACACTGCGATTTACGAAATCCTGCAGCGACAAAGTTATACCAAGGGCAAGGTTTCAAATCTATAAAGGTTCCGGGAGGAGCTAACTGGCCTCAACCAAAAACTTCTCCAGATGTGAAGTTCAACTTCATGATGAAGCTTCTCAACAAATCAGCAGTTTCTTAAACTAATTAGATACTTCATAGATTAGAGTTTTTATGCTGTACAATGTAATGTATTTAAGAAGAAAAGAAATGCAGTAAGATGGAACGTCTATTCGACGTGTGTAAGTAAACCTTTGGAATTGCAAGGTAGAAAAATTTGTATAGTTACATTGGCATTCATTTGTAGTCCAAAGTTCATATCTAAATGAAGAATTGAAGCTTATAACGGATACACCCTATACCCTACCAAGATCATGAGTTATGCTGATTTTGTATTGAACTTCAATAGCTGCAAGGGCTGTCATTACAATTTTGTTTCTGTTTGTTAAGACAGAAGTTGAAAACCAAACATGATTCTTTCCACAAATAGAAAAGCCACGTCCTGTCAGTTGAGACTCCGAGTTCAAATGCATATCAAAAGAAAGTCAATAATATTCAATGCTTATTTCGAATAAAATTGATGCTGGGATAGCATAGTGTATCGTGGCTAGAAACATTATGGGTAGGGATATCCAATATTAATCTATTCAAATAAAAATTGACTATTTTTTAATACTACTAAAAGTATTTATAGTATATTTAAACTAGTCGTATTACAAGCATGGATCAAACATGTGCTCCGTGCAATGTATGTGCAGATTTTTTGGCCAGATATTTTTGGTTTAATAACAAAAGCCACACCAAAAGTGGAACTACCAAGGGTATTTCTGGGTTTAAAATAAAAGCCACATCAAAACAAAGTTTTTCCTTTATAGATTGTTATAGATAATAGTCACTTTGGTTCTTGAATGCGTAATGATTAGTCATAATAATTCATCAATGTATCGAAATTTTAAAATAATCTTTGATTGTGCATTGATAGTCATAATAGTTCTTGATGTTAAAATAATCTATCAATGCTCACAATAACTCTTTTCGGGACCGAAATGATAATAAGTAAGTACTTATGAGAACTGATATGATAATAAACAAGTATATTGAAGGACTAATATGACAATATTAATGAAGCATTTTAACATCATAGACTATTTTGACTAATAAAGTTCTGTGACTCCTCGTTACCCCAATTTTTTTGATTTGTGAGGGCAATATATGTCATCATTCATTCAAAAGTATTTTTTTTCACTATGATGATAGGTCGTCTTTATTCGAAAGCATTTAGAATATAAAAGTATAATAAAAATATATGTGAATTTTGTACCAAAATAAAATTGGAAAATTATTTTCATATATTCGAGACTGACTCTAATATTATGTGACATTTGAGATTTAGGCCCCGTTTGGATAAACAGCTTATATAGATGCTTATAGCATTAGGGCTTATAACATTAGAGCTTACATCATAAACTCTTATACTTGATAAGCTATTTATGTTTCGATATGTACACTAAA
>Ga0315913_1007005_pt1 | contig 13599 bp, 9 predicted proteins | sample MpolsnodulesMG_FD_207736 | JGI IMG/M metagenome (GOLD analysis project Ga0315913, IMG submission 207736) | Medicago polymorpha root nodule microbial communities from Los Angeles, California, United States - small nodules | ecosystem: Host-associated > Plants > Roots > Nodule | place: USA... | reverse complement strand
CAAAAAACCGGATTTATCAAAGTGGATGACCGACCGTTTATGAATAAACCGGTTAATATCCATATATAAATATCCGGTTATTTAAATATAGTTTTAGATTTGGATGTGGTTTTATCCATACAACCGGATATTTTGCTCACTCCTAGTAACTACGCACAATTGTGAAGAGTAAACCTTTGAGGTTAGGACCACAATGAACAAAAAATAATAATTTTGCTCCAAAAACTTATAACTTTTTAGAATAATGATGCATTTACAAAACTATTATTCTTCGAAAGAAATAAAAAAGAAAATGAAATATCTTTCTGAAATAATTTTTTTTAGGGGAATCTTTGTGAAATAAGTATTAACATCATTTTGGTTATGACCATAAATTTAACTCTTTTTAAGTAAGCAACTTAACTTTGATTACTCCTAAAAATAAAACTTTAAAGAGTAAAATAACATATCTTAACTATAGATGAAGAAATGGCGGTTGTTGTTCATTTGATTTATTAATCATCGATTGAGATTACATACTTTAGCAATGTGCATTGTTTAAGTAAAAACCTCTTGTTCGGTCCCTCTTTTAGAGACTTTTATTTTTTTTGGGTGGTGGCCTCTTTTAGAGACTAAAATACCATATCTTACCTATTATTGAAGAAATGATGGTCGACATTTCACCTGATTTATTATTATACAAATGTATATAATACAAACTGTTGGTTTTTTTTTTAATCATCAATGTGGTTGAAATTTTGAAAATCCCTCTAATGAGCTATATAAACAAAACGAGAATGGAGGTTTGATAGTAGAGTCAAAAGTGATTACATGGTTTATGATGAACATTTGGTGTATTGGGATGATATGAATGTCCCTGATAACAAGCATTTGGTGTATTTGGAATTCATTCGCGAATGACCATGTTTGCTGTGATAAAATGGAGTATTTGGAAGAAGAGAAAATGGATTTCTCTAAAGTAAGTAATTTATTTTAAAATCTAAAGCTAAAACTTATTTAAGCCTTAACCCGAAGGTTCACTCAAGACACGGCTCCTTTCTTACAACTCATGATGAATATGTTTTAACCAACTTGTGTATACAAAAAATTAGACCATAAGTAGATAGTAATAATGAATGATAATTTTACCATTTTAAAATTGCAGTAACAAAATTGTATGAGACACTTGTTTTATGCTTTGTAATTGAGAGGAAGATAAACAAATCAGTGGATCTTTATTCAATATTCACCGGCATCAATATCTTCTACCTCTCCTTCAGTAATGTCAAATGTCACCATAAGAGTCAGAAAAACAACAACTGCAACCAACTGTGCTGCCACAAAATATTTACCCTTCCTTTTAAGGGTTTTCTCCTCCTTTGTTTTCTCCCTTTTGGGCATGCTCTTAGACTTTGGTCCTAATGAAAAAAAATTGATGAATTAAACTTCATGAATAGGGAGGTATATCCTAGTAATACAATATTTTTTAACCCAAAAAACTAAATAAATACAAGCATATAAAAAAGGAAACAACTTCACTGTTAATTTTGAATACTTTTGTATATTTGAATGATAAAATTTCAGAAGATTGCATTATCCACTCCACATGAAGAAATTTTGGACATGTCAAAAACTCAAAAGGCAATCAATAGTTATGAGCACTGATAAGCAATTTCTAGTTTTATTATAAAAATACGGGCACAAATCTAAGTTAAAAATAGCTTAACTCCTTTTTTGCAGAATAAAATAAAATACTGATTTAGTTTTAGGCAATAATGTGTACATGGTGATTCATGTCAATTTTGAAGTTTCAATTGAAAATAAACACTATCACAATTAAATCCTTTAAAAAAAATAGGGAATAAAGAAATTATTATTAATTATAGAGGTACTAATGGTCATTTTACAATTGTCCCCAAGGGAATTTGAACTTTGTCCCTTGAGGTTATAAGGTCAAACTCTTATCACTGAGCTGACACATCATGGACTTGTACAATTATGTCCTTATTCACCAACAAAATAGATATCTAACTTAAAAATAACTTTGAAAATGAGAATAGTTAATCTACTATTATTAAAGGAAACAAGATTTAGCATACAAAATCATGGACATATCTTACTCTGAGTAGATTGACTTCTGGAACCAGATGGAGCAGAGGGGGGAGATGTGCCAGCTTCTTTAAGTTCAGTCTTACATTTTTTCACATATCTAACTAAATTATCATGTTCCGAAAATTTGATCCGCAACGTTGAAGATTCCTAATGTGTACATAATAGAAGCAATCAGAGTTAGAGTTTTCTCAAACTAAATCTCAAAGACTCGACCTGACTCTAAACCTAACGTGTAACAGAAAACAATCAAGTAGTACGAGAGTTAAAGTAAAATAAAATCAAAACACATTGTTTAGCCAAGTCTTGACTGATTATACTCTGTAGCCAGCATTACTATTTTTTTTATTAAGAATGGAACTTCTAAAGATAAACCTCAGTTGTTTCAGAATCATCTTATTCTCACTTAACTATCATTCATTCAATAACAAAATTTGGTAGCCAAGCATTTGTTGGAAACAGACTTCCTATACACATATTCTCTAAATGGATTCCTATCATGATCCCTTTTCTTTCAGCATCTCTCATTCACCAAACTATTGGCTAAAGTCTTTCACCCAATAAAGCGCCATAGAAAACATTTATTCACATTCTGAGAATCTGACCAATTTCTATATAGTTCAGAGTGTATAACACAAAAACGTAATCGTAAAGCACTCAAGTCCAACTTTAGTTTATCGGTAGGTATAGCTCAAGCAGCATTAGTCTATGTGAATCCACAACTACCTTAAAACAAACATTAGAAACACAGTTGTTTGATATTTGACGACAACACTTACTGGTAAAGCTTGAAGAGCAACAAGTCCATGCGCAAGAAAAATTGCATCCAAACTTGATGGCCTGCATAAACCAAATAAAAGAATTTGAATGCATCACCAAGATATCAAAGTCAATATTTGCTCTAAAAAATGAAAATGACACCAAAGTATTGCCAACAATATGAACATAATGCTATAACAAAATTCTTCTAGTCCAGAAGATTCACCTGTTGTCATCAAATAGGTAGTTCTTTTCGCCCAACAATTTAGATAGAGCACCATAAGCAGAGTTTGCCCTCTCATAAATCTGTTCATCACTAAAAGTCATACATAAATAAAATATTTAAACTATAAGCTATTGGATTTAATTAGTGTAAAGATCATTTACACTATCAATCAATCATAACTGTTAGACTATGACAAACGTTTGACTTTATTCCTAACAACTTTTTAAGTCATTTATTTGATTGGTTGAGATTCACTAACAGTGTAAAAATTTTACACCGGTTTATACAAAGTAAACTCTAAACTATTATTCACAAGGAGAAGATAATGAAATTACTGTAATTAAGGTATTAAGAAGAAGAAAAAAACTGACCTCTTCTTTCTTAACCACGGCATTGTCATCAGTAATCCCATGTTTCAGCTTCACCCGTCGTGCTTTCTGCGAATAGAGAACCTTCCCTAATGGCCAAGGAAGATCAGAATAATAGATACTATAAGCAGAAGAACCATCAGATCCAATCCAAAGTTCATAGGTAAGTGCATCATGAAGCCAAGTAGTGAGAATTGCTTTGATTGATATCCAATCAGGAAGTGAAGAAACTTCAGTATCTAAATCAACAACACCAACATCTTTCTTTAAACACTGAATTATCCCTTCATTCTCATTATTATACGCCACATAATCATCACCAACCTCAATGTAAGGAATTTTATCTAAACAAAACAGAACAAAAAACAAACAAACATTAGTATTAAAAAAAATATAGACCCATTAACAGAAAAAGATAAAAAAAAAAAAAATGAAACTTTATAAGAGGAAAAGGGATAATGGGGTGTTGTGTTACCGGAATGTGGGTGATTAACGTGGAAATCTAATTGGAAGGGAATTTGAGCGAAATTGAGATAGATGAAAGAGGAGAGACATTGAGGGCAACCAGTTGGAAGACCAAAACAGGGTTTCCTGACAACTAGAGTGTAAGGTTCAGCCATGCATGCATCGATCGACAAAGATTGTTGTTTTGTTGTGTTGAAGGAACAGTTTTCCTCGTATTGTTCGTTAACTAGTTAGGGTTCATGGTACTGCTGTCCCTGTAAATGGGCCTCATTTTATCATTAACCCAAAGGAAAACAACTATTTCATACAAAGTAGGATTTTATTTTTCGCACCTCCAAAAATATACCTAAGTCCCAAGTTTCATTAGAGCATATTGAGAACGAATTTGGATCAGTAAAGGTTTTTAGTTTATTAAATTTATGACTTCTTATGATGCATGTACCTGCAATGTCTATATTTAATTTGTCAATCAATAGTTGACATTACTCATTTTATTCTTTGAAGTGAATTGGTCGTTTTAGAGAAGTTAGATCCATTGAGACACTATTGGATGTAAACATTCATGCATAACTCAGGAATATTCTTTTGTTTAGAGAAATTTTCAGACATAGTGTACTATTAAAGTGAAATATCCTATTTACTTTGTAAATGTTTAATCACAGATTATGTTGATGAATATATTGTCAAAAGAATAGATAAATGTGATGAATATCCATTTAAGTATTTCATTTCCGAGATGATATAATAAACTGAGTTTGAGAACGTATGTAAAATAGGCGTGCAGAAAGAAAAGAAGTTAATGATTGATTTGATTGTTGAATTTTTTTTTTAACACTTTGCGCTAAGTATATTTTTTTATAATTTTTTTTTTTTATAGGTCTTGCTAACCAGTGCCTTAAGGGCAATGGTTAAGAAATCTATTAGTAGAAATTTTGTTTTGAAAATGTATTTGTTTCAGTAATAATTACACAACTTTTGTTGCAAAGTTACTTATTTTAATACTTTAACCAATGTCACAAGGGCACTGGTTAACATTCTCCTTTTTTTTTATATACCCTTCTTCAGGAATTTACTTTCAAAAGATTTAAAAAAAGAAATTAAAAAGCCTTCGAGTCACTTCAAATTATGGGGTTGCTGTTTGCACCCGTGTTTTCTTAAACCAATTTTTTTTTTTTTTTTGTAATCCCTTATGTCCCCACCAGCAATCACATGAATTGAAAAAAAAAAAATTGCAACATTAAATCTGAGTTTCACATAATTCTGATTTGTTGGAGAGCAAAATACAATCATCATGTGATATATCATTAAGCTGATAAACCAAATCCTAAAATTAGTCACTAGTACATAATCACAAAGAAACACGATAACTCGTGAAATTTATAAATTTCAAAACCAGAAAAGAAGTACAACAAGACCAAATATAGATAAAATGTAAAATGGAGACAGCTATAAATACCCAAAAAAACCTACTTGTATTCTACAATAGGACCGCACATATTTAAGTGCACATGTAGGTACCAATTCGATCAAAACTGAGATTTTATGATCTATCTTTTAAAAAACGCGTACAACATACTCCAAGACCTAATAATATGCAACACTCTGAGACAAACACCAAAAACTGTCAAAAGCGGCCCTTTCGTTTCCGACCTGTGTACTTGGTATCTAGAGGGACATCGTTTCCTCTTCTTCTCATTTGATCCTTCTTCCTCAATATCCATTCCTTTCCCTTGCCGCTTTTATTATTCTTTCTCTGCTTCTTAAAGGGTCTATGCCTGTCTGACAAACGTACCTGCAGTATTTTTTAAACTAAATATAAGCTCGATACAAAAAGGAGGGGCTGCATCTACATAAGCAATTTATCATCACATTTGGCATTTACCACATCTGAAATAAATTTATGGGAATTCAACACTTCGAAATGGAGCTCTCACTTAACATGGTAAAGACATCTTATCTTAACCACTTAAAAGAAAAATAATAATTGAGATATTAACACATCCATAATTTAAATTATATGCATGTTACAGTACTTTGATTTTTTTCATCAACAATTGAGATTTCTCACTTTACCATGTAAAGTAAATTGCACTCTTTGAAGGGAGTCATGTCCAATTTATTAATAGGCAGTGATCTTTAAATAAATCTAACTAATCAAAATAAAAGCATAAGTTGTAACAAAATGAAAAGGTGATCTTTGAAGGATGAAATTTAAAGAAACATTCATTGTGCCTATTGGAAATTCCTGAACCGAATACACAGATGTGGTGAGACTTACTGTCTGATTTTCTTCATCTTCACTCTCTTCATCAGATAACTTCTCTTCATCTTCAGTTTTACCTTTGGACAAGGATGCTTTCGTTGATAGTTGACCACATCCGAGAACAAGAAACTCTTTTCTCTTCTTGGAACTAACATAAGACAATTGTTCTCCAGTTAGTGGAAATCCATGCTCAAGAAGGCTATGCAATGATTATTTTCAAAAGAAAGCAATGCTAAAACCAAATTGAACAAAACAAAAACACGTAACACTGAACTATCGTAAATTTTCTTTTAAACATGTTACATTATCAACAATGTGTGACCAGATACATTACACATTTGTGATCTTTATCTCATCTTTCATCTCAGCAGGTGCTAAGATGGTTCACTTTTTCAGGTGAGAGTGAGGAAGTTAAGATGATTCAGTAAGACATTTAATAGAACTTAAGATATGCTACGACCGAGATATGTTTAACACAAATATACTGGTTTTATGTAAATGCATAATATTTGTAAAGAGACATTGATATTTTTTAACATACAACTATATATGTAGACAATAATCAAAACTTACAAAAAGATGTGTGAACATAAAAAACACATACACATCCTTCTCTTATCCATATAAAAAATATATTACTTCCCTTGTAAATAAACCACAAGTGTATCCTTTAACCGAACCAATATCAGAATATTAAAAATATCATCAATCCTATTTAAAAATAAGGGTCAAGACTCTATTGAATTGCTTACTATTTACTGTTTAATAGTATCATTTTCATCTCCTCATTCTCATCATCCATAAATGCGCATATATTATGACTAATTCACAAATATTAAACTCTCCCAATTAAAGTAGGTCGCCACTATCATCAAATAGATCACATACATCTACACTAAAATACCACAACCATGTCTCTCTTATTTTTATATCCTCAAAGAATGAACAAAGGAGTCTGTAGTATGTTCTACAATTCCTTTCGTAACATGAAGAACAAGGCTGTACAAAATACATTGAAATGTCTTTGGAGCTGTCTCCCAAAGTAACGAAGAAGTATCCTAAATGTATAAGTCATTACTTTTTTAAAAAGGAAAAAAATAGGATGAAACTCCTTGGATGCATATACAGGAGTATGTACGCATGTCGGTATTACTATTAGACACAAGTACGACGTGGATACTTTAGCCATTTCAGAGTATCTGGCCTTTATAGATTCTCACAAATAATGTTAGGCCAAAACAAGCGGTGACAGGAGAATGGATAAATGGACATAGAGAACACCCCAGTTACATAATATAATTTTACTTTATATCACATTAAGGTCAAATATAATATGAACCTTTTTCACTATAATGTTTTTTTTTTGGATAAATTTTTACACTATAATGTTAATCTGTCATGAGACTCCATTCCCCAGTGATTATGACACCTACCAAATACTGGATGCTGATGGATAAAACAAACACTAAAAATGAATAAAAACATTTTTCAGGCAAATTACATTTGATGGAACAGAGAGCCCCAGTGGTATTGCAAGATTTATTCATACCTGTGTGGAAAATCCACCACTATGCCACCAGAAAATCCAGCATGCATTGCAGCATTCAAAATCAATTCACGCTGGTCTACATTTTCAGGATACACTTGAAAAACTGCTTTAGCGCCATTGGCCAAACATCTGTATAAAGATGTAAAGAAAGCCCTGCAAAAGAATATAAATTATATAGTTATGGAGTGAGTGTAAAAGTGAAGATTTCAAGCATAATCCAATCTTAATACAGATGGTAAGTCAGAGAAATGTGGAATATATGCTTAGAGGAGTTAAAAGAGATTCAACACAAATGGGTCTTGAAACAAACAACTAAAAGTAGTATAATAAATAAAGAAAGGAACATACTTCAATCTTAACCGAGGGTTGTGAGAAGATCTATCAGCATTACACAACCACTGCATTATCATACAAGAGTCGACAAAATTAGTAATGGAAATGAGTAAAACTCAATCAATTTTGGTAGAAAAAGTGGAAAAACATGACTAAATAACACCCGGTCCAAAATAGGGAAAGTGGTAGTTAGTTGTCACAAATAAACTATAGCACAAAAAGTTCTCTGAAACTTTAAACTTGACCCACTATAACTGGGTATCATTTCTTCCATCCTATAGTCCTATCCTAACACATTCTCGTAATCTTTTCTAATTTGATTTTCTCAGTAATTGAAAGCGCACCTGAACGGCAGATATACTGATGGCCCCATCAATAACTCCAGGACGAAGCCCTAAACCCTGAAACCAAAGATACAGTATAAGATACAACCTTAAGAAAGTATACAGAGCATCCATTATAACATCATTACATACGGATAAGTTAATCATTGCACATTGACGTAATCAGAAAGGGAAGGAAGTTGAAAGCGTTTAGTGCACAATAACATTTAACTGACATGAACAGAAGCAGCAGCAACAACAACAACAACAACAACAACAAAGGTGAAATGAGGTAAATACAATACCTGACCCATGTCACTGAGTAAAAGATCACCCTCAACCTCTCGCTCCAATGCAATGTCTACAAGTTAACAATTTTAAAATGAAATTACAAACAATGAATAATAAATAGGTAGGAACAACAATACTTAGGTCTTGTTTGGTTTGACTTATTTGAGCTTATCTACGGGCAGAAGCACTTGTGTGACTGTCAAGGAGCGCTTATGAAAACAATGTACGGAAATGTTCATAAATTGTTTTCAGTTTGTGGCTTATATAAAGCAGTTTAATTTAATTTTTATTTTCATCTTTAGTTATAGAAATAGCTTTTACATAAGGGCTTATGCCAAAAGCTGCAAATTAAGTTGTGTTTATCCAAACACGGCCTTAGAGAGCGAACAGTAAAGGAAAATGAAAACATACTAAGCATTGAGGGTGAAATATCGAGACCAATCCAATGATGACCTTCCTCTGAGAGTGTCTCACCACTGAGTCCGGATCCACAACCTACACAAATCACGCAGTGTATATGATAATTGAAAATGAAAAAGAAATGAGAAAAAGAATGAAATGAATTGAAATTGAAATAGAAATATAATACCAATGTCAAGGAGTAATTTGGGAACACCGTCTTCAGGTAAAGCGAGTAGCTCCAATGCTCGTTCTGAAAGTGAGGCCTATTTGGGATCATGTGCGAAATCATCAGAAATGAATTGAATTGAATTGGAAGAGAGAAATGAAATTGAAATTGAGAAGAACCTGAATATCGATGATACGGGAAGAAGAAGTGTACTTGCGAGCTTCGGTATCGTCATAGAATATCTCAGGTGGTGCCACCCGCTCTGGTCGAGACGCCATCGCTAAAACCCTAAACCCACACTCTCTTACCCGCCGCGACACCAACTATTCTGTAATGAAAAAATGCTAGAAGAATGATTCAAAAATAACACGACACAATAATCATCTTTAAATTTCAGTCTCATTTATTAACCTTTTATAAAAAAAATAGGTTTAATTGAATTTTGGTCCCCTAACTTATTTGTTGTTTTCAATTTGGTCCTTTAACTCTAAATTTTTCCTTTTCAGTCCTTTATCTATGCTCCGTCAATCAAATTGATCATCTCTGTTAGTTTTTTAATGTCTAATATTCTTGATATAATTTTAACCGTTTGATTGTAGGTCTATGATATCAAATAGTGAACCACCATCATTTAATTTTTTACTTTCCTTCTTCTTCCTCCTTCTTCATCGTAAACCAGAAAAAGAAAAGGGAAACTTTTTATGAAATTAACTAACTGTTTTTTGCTTTCAAAACAACCATCACTCACAAAATCGCTACTTTCTTCTTCATTTCCATCACTTTCTTCTCATGTTTTTTTTTCTTTTTCTTGCAAGAACCCAGAATTAGGGTTCTTCTTCATCTTCTCCCCCTTTCTTCCTCTTCTCTCTGCAAGAATCTCTCATGCCAAAAATTCATCCTTTAAACACAGACACAAACACAAATCCGAATTCGAATATCAGAGATTTCAAATAAAGTTCTCTCAGCAACATTCTTTTTCTCCTTCATTTTTTTTATCAGATTTTCAATTCGTGATTTACGTTTAATTCGTGCTTTTTTTTTAATTCTTTTCGAACCCATAATCAATCTTTCTCTCCTTCATTTTTTTCGCTTTTCAAACCCATAATTCAAATCCGCTTTTTAGACGTTCTGATTTACGTTTTTTCTTTAAGATCTTGTGATTTTCAGTTGCTGAATTCATCACCATATTTGATCTGTAAGCGTTGCAGATAGTAATCGATTTCAAGAAATGGATGAAAATGGAAGGTCTAGATCTGTTTGTGTATGAAAATGGAAGGTCAAAATTCTAAAAATGGAAAAAATCATTTCTGGTTCTTGTTATGCTGATTGATTGTTGTTTCTGAAATCGTTACGGTACTCTCTCTTTCAATTTTATTAGTAGAAAAGTTAAATTCATGTTTAATTTCTTCAAATTCAGATCTGGTTGATAACATTCTTGTATCATTGTATGTGTTTGTTTTAATTTTGATTGAGAGGCTACTCTTATGAAACTTAAACTTACAAAAGATTGTTCAGTTACTGATGAAGTGAGTATGTATGTAGATTATACTCCAATAACAAAAATCGCTCAAACTCTCTCTCTCAATGTAATGGCATTTATGGACACAAAATACTGTTTCTACTGAGAATAACTTAGAAGTTAGAACAGCCACGACAAATTAATGTTTCAATTCTTCATTTCTTTGTTAAAATTAAGGATCATGGATATGTTTTTATTGATTTTTCTGGGTTTATTTGATGGAAGTTTATGAAGATTATGATGAACATAATGAAGAAAGGAGGGTAGAAGATGAAGAAAAGGAGAAAATTTTATGTGTTGATGGTTCACTGGAACATATGATACACCTATATGATCTAGCTGTCACTTTTTGAAAAAAAAAGATCAAAGGGCTGAAATTAAAAAATTAATAAGATCTATGGTGGACCACTTTCAATGTTGGTCCACCTTAGACATTTAAGGTTAAAATTAATTGATAAGGACCAAATTGACTAACGGAGCGTAGATAAGAGACTGAAAAGGAAAAATTTAGAGTTAAGGGATCAAATTGAAAACAACAAATAAGCTAGGGGACCAAAGATTCAATTAAGCAAAAAAAATACATAACACCCACCACCCCATGATTTCCGGCCAGGCAGAGATTTTATTGGCTAACATTAATTTCAAGACAATTTTTTGATAAAATCTAAGGGTGATTATTCTGTCATGTCATTCTTGAATTTTTGTTAATAAAATCTTTCTTGATGTATAGCATTGCTCTTCTGTAATTCACCGTTTTGGAAAATTTCCAAACCTAATAATTATTATTTTATTTGAAAAGAAAAAAAAAAATTAAGGAAACTATAGCAAAAAATGTAAAATTACCGATATTACATAGACCAAATACTTGTCCGGGTCCTTTAAGTTTCGTGTTTGTTTCAGATAGATTCTTTAAGTTTCTAAGGTTTCAGATATGTCCTTTAAATTTTTAAGGTTTCATATAGGTCCTTTAAGTTTCGAGTTTGTTTTAGATAGGTCATTTCTATCAACCTCCGTTAAGCCAAAGTTGATCTGTCCGTTAAGCCAAAGTTGATCTGGTTGGGGGGGAAATTGATGCCAAGTGTCAGAGAGAACCACATCATCCACTTAACGGACATATCAGCTTTGCCTTAACAGACAGAACAGCTTTGCCTTAACGGAGGTTGACAGAAAGTACCTATCTGAAACAAACTCGAAACTTAAAGGACTTGTCTGAAACCTTAGAAACTTAAAAGACATATCTGAAACAAACATGAAACTTAAAAGACACAGGGAGGTATTTGCCCTATTACATATTTACATTGGTCCGAATAGAAATGACTTGGGATGAGGACAACTTGATCTATCACTGAGTAAAAATTGGGGTGAGGGGTGAATAAATGTATATATATATATATTTTGTGGTTGGTGTTTGAATCTCGAACCTTGCATATATTGTGTATTGTTCATACCAACTGAGTTAAGCTCACGATGACTGAGTAAATGTAATTATTTATAGGCAAGTTGCTCCGTGAAAACAAGAAAAACATCAAAACTAATTTACTAAATTTCGACGTAATCGAACAATCATTACATAAATAGTGCGAAATGATATTTGTATAACCATTTTGGTACAACTTTTTCTTTCACACTCACATTATGTTTTTATTCTCTCTCTTTCTTTTTTTCTCTTTATTGTTTTTGACTAATGAGAAGAAAGAATAACAAAATTGTCTCAAAGATGGTACCAAAATGGTTGTTAAAACATCACTCCTTCAAAGAGTAAAACTATAAGTTTTTTGACTTGTAGTGAGAAAATAAGTTAAAGGTTGCGGAAAATATAACTGAAAAACAAAGCAAGTGATTTTTTAAATTGATCCAACAACTTACCCGCTCTACTCGTTACCGTTTTATTTTTTCAACTAATTAAGTAAGGCTTGTCAATTTGAGTCAAGTTAAGTGGCAGGGTCTCAAACTTCAACCGAGTCTAATTAAGTTGATTAAACGAATAGGCATGCCGACATGCCACCCATATCTTTTATTTTTGTTTATTACCTGAAATTCTAGCGCAATTGTTTTAAAAAGTTTTGTATGATATTTCAACTTTTATAATGTTCAGTTTAATGTTCCAACATCACGTAATAAGCAAAAATAAAAACATGAAAATAAATGGCAAAAAAGTAAAGAATACAATGAGTTTGTTGACCCAGTTCGGTGACAAACACACCTACTCTTGAGGCTATCAAGCCAGGAAGAAAATTCATTAGTGTAGTCCTTATTCTATAGCTCTCAGCAAACTCCTCGTTTACACTAAAGACCTAGGACCTACTCGTATTGATTTCAACCTAGGAACTCCTATATCTGAGATCTCATCTCACTATCCTATGGTCAGTCACAACCCCTGTAACCTATCAGACCTAAACACAAACACAAAGATGAAGTTACCTTCCAACAAACAACTAACACCTTGTTTCACAACTTCGGTGTAGTACACAAGAGTATCAAATTCAATACACAGTCCTAAACATGTATCACAAACGATACAAGAAAAGCTCACAATAAAGGTTCTAAACTTGCATCAACAAATACAAGAGTAAAACACATGTAGACTCAAAACCCTAAAAATCTAAGCTTTTTAGAATGATGACTTGAATGATCAATTAGGTCTTGAAGTCTTGTTTATATACTGAAGCAGCTTGAGCCAAATACTTAGTTGGTCTTCAGAACAAAGCAGATCGGTTCAGCTAATCTGCAAAACAGAAATCAAAAACAAATATGGAAAGTCCTAAAATGTCGGAACATCTTTAGGATCGTCCAAAACAATAACAAATATTTCCTAAAATATAAATACTACTTTAGGAATATTCCACA
>Ga0315913_1007001_pt1 | contig 13600 bp, 5 predicted proteins | sample MpolsnodulesMG_FD_207736 | JGI IMG/M metagenome (GOLD analysis project Ga0315913, IMG submission 207736) | Medicago polymorpha root nodule microbial communities from Los Angeles, California, United States - small nodules | ecosystem: Host-associated > Plants > Roots > Nodule | place: USA... | reverse complement strand
CATCTTAAAAAAAATGAATTTGTCCCTCTGTTTGCATTTCTTCATTTATAAACGGTATAGTGCTAGTGATCACTTGCATAAAAAAGAAGTAATACACTTTCTAACATTATTGGTTAAACATTATCTTTACAATCGGATGAAATTCACAGCGAACCTCAATGAATTATTATCCTCTCCGTTATCTCTCTATTCTCTCTCCACTACTATAATTTTGAAGTGTATATTATTAAACAATTGGATGAGAACTTCACTCTCCCAATATCACATTCCTACATTTATATTTTCAAAACTTTGGCGATGAAAAAATGGAGAGGGTCAATCTTCACTCCACTAAAATACCATTACCTATTTGGTGAAACATGTTTTAAAGTGATGAGATCCATATGAATTTTATTCAATGAAGAAGTATTGGAAATAAAATGTTGAAGAGTATATTTTTAGTATTTATATATGACCAACTGGACATAAAATTATCTTAATCAAATTGCCGACATACTTCTTGAAATTGAGATTTATTTATAGTAACAGGATATGTGCCTTTTTAATTGAGTTCAGCATACTACATAAACAAAGGCACTGTCTTCTGAGAATCTCAATTTGAAAAATGACAATTAAGGAGAAGAATAGACAACTCCAGTACTATAGCACAGATTCCAGGGACCAAAGTCAAACTAGTGACATCGAGGGTTCTCGTTTTCTGAAACACGTGGAGTTAACAGAACATACCCATGTGGTATACCTTGTTAAATTACCGTCCTTTTAGAAGACTGCAACCCATCAACCACATTGGATAACAATAACATTAACTTATTCTGATCCATCCCTATCAATTGCTTCTATATGATGATGCTCTATCGTGGTTCTTGGCATATTTGGTCCTCACTTACATCATATGCTATATCAAGCCTTGCACTAACTCGATGACATTTTGGAGAAGCACGTAGATGAAAAGCATGAATCAAAGGTCCAGAATAGCAAACCGCAGAAATTTTAAAGATGGAGAGACGTAACGTACTAAAAGACACTATAATAGCATGTGTCAGTAAGGTGTTCACGGTGTGAAACATAGCCAAAAAAACCTGCTGTTTAGTCAGCAATTTAAATACAACATGCATATTGATGGCACATGCTGACATTTTCATCGAACAAATTTAATGTCAATGTCAGATTAAGCTTCCCCTCCAATTATTTGCAGGAAGCTACAATCATACCATGGTAATTACAATTTACAAGAGTCATTCTACATAGCCGGAAAAAATAATTAAAATTTACAAATATAAGTTATATTCAAGCATGATATTCCTATTCAAGTATGTATATAGTGGAATATTTACAAAACCCACATCATGCTTATAAAAGTTACATTATGCGATAATGACTTTATGCATTTTGTAGGGGTGATTTAATGACAAAAATGCAGCTAGCTAATGCAGAGCTCGATATACATTTACAAAGCATCAAGAACAGGTGATGAACATAAAATGCCTCCATCAGATTTGCTACTAGAAAGATTTTGCATCTGCTGATGAATTCCGAAATGTCGGGCATTACTGTCCCGGAAGTCATCCTTTCCATGATCCGGAGATTGACATGTGAAGATGACCTTAACATGTGATACATATTGTCCAAATTCTGCAATAAGCCCGAGCAAACCCAATAAATAAGGCACATGTCAAAGTAGACCTACAGACACAACGAAGAATCATTTTTAAATACGAGACCATCTACAGAAAAATTATCCTTAACACCCACCCCGTACTTGCATCTTGACTATACAATTGATTCTATTAGTGTTTTCATGCAAGTTTAATTTGCATGCTTGCGTTGCACATGCAAGCATCATATCACATTAAAATATATGAAACCTAGGAATCCAAGGCTTTCACATTGTTGGACAGACTATTTTTAATCATACTGGACATCAGTTTTTTTTAAAAGTATGAAAAGAAAAGAAAAATAGCCTGAGAAGAATAGTATCTTACATACAAAAGAGAAAATGCCAACATACCCAAAACCTCATAATATACTATGATACCGAGACTGGAGTATACAAAACCACATTAATGTACATTGATAAGCTATAACGGTAATATACATTGGAAACTGCATTTGTCAGTCATTAACTTAATTATATAAAACATAATGTTAAACAAATGTCATTTTATTTCCTTCCAAAGTTGCAAACAAAAAGAAACAGTGTTTCACTTAAACAATACAAGTACTACACTAATTTTTTTTCCAAAAATAAAAAACAGAGGAACAGAAGAGTGTCACTGTCACACTAGTCCCAATTTAACATTTTTCTTTGATGTACTTCGCGTGAAAGATATCAGAACTCGGAAGGATAACCACTAGAAAGTTATCAGACTAGCAAAACACCAAAAACGTACAACCTTAAAGTTTGAAGTATCATGAAACGTTATATTAACAAAAAAAAGTATCACAAAACAAAAAACTAAACCCAGTTGGAAGAAACAAAGTACACTTGACAGTTAATAGTTAATACAATGATACTTGAGTGGTGTCACCATATGACATCTTTTCAAATCTAAAAGGTTGTAGCTTGCATTCTTAGTCTCAAAAACCATAAAACAACTTATTGGGAAAAGAACCTTCATGCTGGGAAAATACTAAATAATCTTTTCACTACCTTACTATTTACTGAGTATATAATATTTTCATAAGGAAATAAGATTCACCTTGTAGTTGTTTATGCAGTTCCTGTTATCAATCGCTCCGTTTCATCTAGCTTCTTGACCTTTACAATGCCCAAGAGCACTTGAAAACCAAAGAATGCACAGAAGACATATGCTGCAATTGCAGGCACCTGAAAAAGGTAACACGTGACCAAACATTGGGAGTCACACCAGATAATAAACTAAGGGCACATGTTAGCATGACCATAAACTAATTGACAATGTAATCACCACAAGGAAAAAACAAGGATGCAGGATGGGAACAACTTACGCGAATCGAATTGAGATACAAAATTGTCGCAAGATTTATTAGGCTTCCAGCAGCTACTGCCTGTGAATTGACAAAAACACGACAAGAAAATAATCATCCCAAAGATTTTCTCACTCTTTGTTCTAATAATATCACCCATCAATTTGAACAAGGATTGAAATTGAAAGACATTTTCTTTCCATCAAAAAATGAAAAGAAAATTAAAGACATATTGGCAGACAATAGATACAAGCATGGACTGTTCTTGTGTCTGAGAGTCAAATATATATACACATCCATCACTCATTCAAAAGCTTTAGGGAGATACTGAAAAATTGAAGTTTTGATTACATATCTAAAAAGGTGGACCACACGCAGTCAATCACTACAATATATGAATATGTGCGTGGATGCATGAGCACTCACAAATCTAGAGTGAAAAAATAATGTAACAGTCCAGAGCTACATGAAAACATACAGTTTATTATGTAATAGTCAATATATTCATTCTCATTTCTATAATCAAATAAATTGTTGACATTGATTGATTGGAGCATACAACAGTCCACAGCTACATACAGTAGAGAATAAGTTTGAAGGACAAACATGTCCCAAAGAATGATAAATATATATGTTATAGGCAGTAGACCCTAATCAAATATAACGAAACAAATAAACTTTTATAATTCAAATGAACCACATCTCAGCTTAACTCACATTTCCTATAGTCTTCTGGACTGTGGCAACACGCTGGAATGCCCTTTCAGATTCTAAAGTTCGAACCCGGAGCTTTAGATCTCCTTGCTCCTGAGAAAAATAAGTGCAATAAGCAGTTATCTAGAGTACCAGAGGTCCATAACAAACAAAAGGTACAGATCAAATAAATAACTTATATTGTATCTATAAATATCCAACAATACCAGTCTTTGGATAATTGAAGCAAGCTTGTCCACCCTGTCAGCCTGCCTAAATAAGTTGTAAAAAGCTTGAGATTGTCTATCCCATCTCTTAGTGAAGTCCTGTATATCAAAAGATAGATAAGAGAAAGACAGTCGTAATATTAGACTGAATTCAAGCACAGTAGAAAGTGTTTGTGACCACCTTTAAGACAACTTCAACCCCTGCCTCACGAAACCTAAGTAACTCCAGAGCATAACTACAAGACCAAAAAGGCTAGTTGTGTTATATATGCAAAATATACAACTTAAAAGATGAATAATTAAAAATAGTTACAAAAGTAAAAACTATGAACACAATACTCACGGTTTGGCAATCTCAGTAATGTCAAAACGTGGGTCAAGGCCCTTTCCAATGCCATCCAACACTGTAGAGTAAACATTAACTTGTTTCCTCACAATCACATACATAGCAGGAAATTATAAATTAAGTATTTAACTTGGTTACATTTACCTGAGAAAGCTCTAACAACAAATGTAAATGTAGCAGGAAACCGGAAGGGTTGGTCTGATGAAATGGATAATAAATCTTCACCTGATTAAAGCAAGACAGCTATGACTGAGTACTAAACATTCCTTTTTCAAAGTAAACAAGCAATACATATGTCATATATTGTAATTAACTAATGAAAAATAATATTCAATTAGTTTTGATGATTGATGTTCGGAAGCAGGTGATATCAAACTTCATGGAAAAAAATCATTTAGACCAATCAAAAAAAGCAACCAAAAGTTAAAAAGAAAAACATAAAAAATCATAGTATAAGCAAATTTTTCCGTTCAATTTCTGTCTGCTTGTAGGATACCACATAACTTTTTTAATAGTCCACTATCATTACTGAGCCAATGCTCCTGTGATTTTGTGCTGTCTGGGAGATGATCTACATGCTTCCTTAGGACTCACTTATTAGTTATTTTAACATTTGGACAGATTAGTCAACAAAAGATCGTCGTAAGCGCTCATTTATAGCTATAAAGCATATAAAGTATTCCTCCAATTACACCATATGCATTACCAATAGCAGCTAGACGTTGTTTCTTTTTCATTATTTTTTCCTCCTTGCTTAATGGTTTTTTGAATCCAAGTTCGCCTGTTGCTTCCTCTTTCTCTTTCCTTTGTGCAGCCAAGCGCTCCTCAAAACTGTAGAAGACAGATATTGAAGAATTAAAGGTCAGATGTCGCATAGTTTCTAACATAAATCATCAATACCCCAAGCTATTAATCTACTGAAAAATAGTAGCGACAATAAAAAGTAATCTAATGAAACCAATGTGCAGTACACTTTCAAATAGACATCGGTATATTTCTAACATAACAAATCAGGACAGACAAGTACTTTTGCACACACCCTAGTAAAAAAGCAATGCATTTAAACCTTTGGCTTGACAGATATAATGACACAAACTGAAGAAAAGCCATTATCTACTACCGGTGCAATATATTGAATTAGCAAAACTTGTCTTCAAGATGAAACGTTTTGATTCCAGATTATCCTATTAAGAGGCTTCTGCATTCTAATGAGTACACCGATCAACAATTTACCTAGCAGTTACACCCTTTATACTTCCCATATATAATAATATTGACTTGTAGAAATATCATTGTCCTGAGCACTAGAGGTGTTTTTGTGTTAAAAAACACACTTAACGTGTTTATTGTGTAAGTGGTACCATAGTCAACTAGTTTGCAATTCGTTTTGGCATGTGGGTTCGGGTACACGGTACTACTCGTGAAGTATTCGGTACGTTGGGGGTGGGGGGTATACATAGCCGGTATGTTTACGTTCTAATATTTTTATTGGTACGCTGCAAATAATTTTTATCTAAACTAGTTAAAAATAATAAAGTACATGCTAATAAGATATAAATATCAATAAAAATTAACTAAAAATATTAAAAGATGGAAATATTTGCATGTTACTATTCATTTACATTGTTTATGTAGGGAATATTAAGTACTAAATTGATTAATCTGTATAAGCAATACTAATTTAACTAACAACTATAAAATAAAATAGTAAATAAACAAATCCAGCATCTTACAATGATGGTGTTAGAGTAGTCCCACATTGGTAGTATCTATTAGTGAAAGCTTTGATTTCAAAGGAAAATGCATGAAGTCTCACATCGAAAGTGTTTAGAAAATAAAGAGGAGGATTCACTATAAATATGTAGTGTATGACACACGGTACATAGCAGACTTGAGATTGAGGATATTTGGCTTCAAGAAAGTTGATAAATCTTTTCCCAACAGTCAATAATTATTGCACAGCGGTTCTTGATCGCTTTTCAGTCTGATAGGTTCTTTCCCCACTCAAATGGAAAGGCCATTCTCTCTTCTATGAATTTTAGGTGAATTTCTACGAACCAATTCGTGAACGTACCATGAATCGGTACGTGCTAATTGGTAGGTTCCTAGGCACAACAGTGAATTATGGTACTATGAATAGCACTTGCAATTAATTAGGGATTTGATTGATCCTCCTAATTCTTAAGAGATCTATTCTTGTGATTGTAAGTAACTCATTGTGTAGTCATAGGACACAACGTTCCAATACAGCATTTTACAACGTGTATACTATAATTACCTGTTAAGAAAGAATTGTGCTGTTCGCCTAACAGCAGTCATATCTCCGGTAGGAACAAGAACACCCATTTGAATCATTGATTGAAGAACCTAACACCAGTACACAGGCTCCAAATTGTAAGCATTTGCCAGTTCAAGGTATTTGTGAGTTTAAGAATGGGAAATTATAGTAGAGTATTCATAAGATTTTGACATAGAATCTATTAAAAGCATCTACCCTATCTGGATCCTTCTCATAGACTCCATAAAATGTCTCAAGCAAGCCTTCTCGGATGTTTGGACTGATGCTGCAAGATGCAAAACCAATCATATTTGTAAAGGCAAATTGTATCATAAAGCTTAAATATGTGCTACTGGTGAATTTATATTTGATTGAGTTTGAACTTTGAACTGTCATAAAAGACCAGAACATACCTCCCCATCATTCCGAAATCGTAGAAGATCAATCTTCCACCATTGACATCATCAACTGCAATATTTCCAGGATGCTGCAAGAATAATGTAAACATATATTAGTTGCACACAAAACATCAAGCGTCAAACTCGCCAACAATAATCATTAGACATTAAAACTTATTTATTCCTTATTTAACACAAAGTTTCATCTGTGTTGAGATCCCACTTCAATATGGCCACATATCCAAAGTAGGTTCTGATGAGGCATGGACAATCATCTCTCTTGAGCTACCTTTTGAGGTAGAAACTCAAATTCTATGATGGGAACAAAGCTCCCAATCTAGGAGATTCTACTTTTGCATCACATCAAAACCCTAGCATTCTTTACTCCAGTCAACCCTAGGTTGCTTTTATTGCAGCCCATCGAAGCCTATCCTAGATGTAGCATTCAAAGGAGCCCGCCCAAGCCTTTCAAAGATATATTATAGGGCAACCCATATATGTCTAGTGTTGCAAACTTCACACTTTAGGTGTTCAATCCTGGCATGAGGAGGTGTGTTGTAAAGATCCAGGTGTCCGGTCGTGAAAGAGGGGTGAGTTGAGATACCACATCCATTAGTGATGTGGGCAAATTAGTTCTTATGTTTCCTTTACAAGTATCAAGTTTGAGCTTATGACAGATACGACGTGTTGCTTCTAGGAACAAAATGATATTATCATTTTTTAATATTTATAGATTTCTTTGGGTGTTGAAAAATCATGAGAACGGAGTTACATTCCCATTTATTGTATATAACCAACTAGCTGATATTCCAGTAAAGCAGTCACGCCCGGCAGAAAAACGCTTGAACTAGTGGGTAACTTTCTCATCCAAAACCTTCAGCATGATATTTAAATGCTGATGGGTACCCCAAACCCAAGGTCCCCAACCCTGGTCAGTACAACTTTACAGTTATTAAACTTGTCTCTAGATTACCTACAATCACAGGACATCCAGGTAGTTTATATGAGGCGAAGATCTCCCAAAATAGGTAGCACAAAAAGGTTTCCAAACACCAAGTTGATATTGTTTTGCCTTATGATGCAAAGACATAGAGAGCTTGATAGCTAAGACCCACCCATCAATGGAAGGAAAGAGTTAGCAATTAGCGTTAGTAATTTACACATTGCTTAACATACAAAAGTTACTCTAGGGCAACAAGATAAACTGAGAATGTCACAATACAAGTCCAACATCAAACAGACTTCCAAAAGAATAATCATAAAACACAAGAAGCATACTGCTTGTAGCTCCAGCAATAGATGCTAGGGTTGCATCATAAGAGCAATGAAAAGCAGTTGATATTTTGACTTTACTAAAAACTTTACCAGATAGCCAATCCAGATGTAATATAATATATAAAGTGAACTTTGACTTCAATTCTAAAAAGGCAAACTCACAGGGTCAGCATGGAAGAAACCATGCGATAAAATTTGTTCCAAGAACGACTCAACTGCATATCTCCCTAACCTGTAGGACATAACACAAACATCAGAATAATCTTTGAATTAAGTTAGCAGAGATACACAAAAGTAAATGGTAACAAGTTTGCAGTGGTTTGGCCAACTAAAATAAGTATTATAATAACCTTGCGCGATCAACACCAAGTTGATCTAAAGCTTGTATTTTGTTTATTTTAATTCCTGGAACATATTCCATTGTCAGAATCTGCATTGGAAACATAGTTAATTTATGGATGAATAAGTTATCAGATATAAACTGGGAAATATGTACTTTAATACATTTTCTATATATCTGAAGAATGAAGGTTAAACCTGTGGCGTGGTATAATCCCAGTAGATTGAAGGAACTTTCACATAACTCATGTTCTTAAAGTTACTAGCAAACAATTCTGCATTAGCAGCCTCCTTAGTGTAATCGATCTCCTGAAAATCATTAATTTATGTTTCACTAATAGAACGAGACATAATTTGAGGATGTGCAGAGAACACGCGCATACATCACATCAGACCAAGAATGAGATTCAAAACATGGTAGGAAGTAGGAACCAAAATTTCAGCAAAGATTCGCGTGTACAACGTAAGTCTACTATCTCCATTATATTGATGGGTTTCTTACAGCTAGTTTTCTTATAACGCCATTTCTAGCATAGTGAGGTAAGCAATCTGACAGTTCATAACTATGGAATATGGAACAGTCAACAACCATGCCTCTTTTTGAAGCGTTGCACTTGTGCAGAATAATCTTCTTTTGCCGATTTACTCCATTGTCTAATACCACAAAGAAATAACATCGCAGACCACCTCTCCTTTCCCTTCAAAAACTCAACTATATTTCTCTCATGTGTTTGAATAAAAGATCCTCCCAAAGCTCAATCAACCTGTTGAAATCTTTATTACGATCATTGTTACTTGTTAGAGAAGTCTCTCGCGACTCGCAATCTCGCATGCAATTCGAGAAAATCATAGCTAGCCTCTTTGCCCACCCCATGCAGTATGCACCCAAACTTTAAACAAGTAGTGTTTCTGTACCATCATACTATCTTCGCCCCTATATGTAAGACCTAATGGACCAAAACACAAGAATTAAGAGAAGTAGTTTTTACATTAAATTTGTCAATAATGTACTTGCATTCTCCTTCCATAATTATTCTCCAATTACCAAGAGAGATAAATGGTTAGTCTTTTAATTCTCTCCATTTAATTAGGGGTACATTTGTGAAAAAGAAATGAATACATCTTGTAATTTTAAAAGGGTCTTAAAAGAAGAGACAAAAAAAAATTAGAAGAGGGTCTTACATTTAGGGACAGCGGTAGTATTATCGGACTTCTATTCAGCAGAATTAAACTAATATGATGGAGATTTAGACAAATGATTTCTTTCAGTAATGCCAATTAACCTAAAACTCAAGCAACTTAACATGATATCATCACCTGATATAAGACAGAGGCACATTCATCATAAATAGCAACCCAATCCCTCTTTGCACCATCTGACTTTGGATCAATTTTTTGAAGATATTCAGCAATAACCTGGAATTAAAGAAAGCATCAAGTATCAGCATTATATGCACTGGTATAGAATCTTAAAGGGATGGACCGAAGATCCTGTTATCAAACTTCTTTCATAAAGAATACAATGAAATTTTTGTTCCTAGTCATGCAGGCAAAAAACTTTTGTATGCAAGGAAAAAAGAAAAATTAAAAGAATTATCAGACAGTAGTATCGCATTTGCACACACCGCCATGAGCATAAGATTTATATGGAAAACCTTATAAGGTATAACACTAACCCTTAGGTTTTTTAGATCAATATCAAAAAGATCCTTGAGACCAGGCCTTTGCACTTTAACAACAACCTCCTGTCCCTTCAATCTTGCGCGATGAACCTGACCTGCAATAGGGGGAAAAAGTTTGATAATCCAGCCTTCTCATCAAATATAAGTATTAGTTTGTATTATTTTTTTTTAAACTAGTAGTAGTTTGTATGTTAGTTTTATCTGTTATTAAAGATTGTGGATTGGGCTCACACCAGCAGCAGTGTGTTTATGTTTTAGTTTTCAGTTGTAGGTTGAGGTTCTGTTTCAACATAATACGACAGTTGTAAGAGACTAGCAGCTACAGATCAAACTTTCACTTACTCTATAAACAAACATGTCATATAATCAGATCCATACTGTTCATTCCGAATTCAGAAATACCAAAATCAGATTCTTAAGAAATTTCTCTTCGGCTTTCTTTCATTTTCTGTCATTTCCTCACACCTTATCCGCAACAAAATTCTAATATGGTATCATCAGCATTTTCTCGATCCAGACTTCCCCATCCTTCCCTCATAAACAAAAACCGCACCCGTTCATCTGTTCCTCCTATCACCATTTGGCACCACATCTCCATCAAACTACATGATAAAAATTCTTAAGGTATGCTTGATGCACATTGAGACACAACACAACTTTTGGGGGCGTTTGGATACATGGCTTAATTAACTGCTTATTTGACCAGTTTTATCGTATACAAGTTGTTTCTACAATCGAATTGTAAACGAGGATATACTTTGGATAAACTGAAAACATATGTTCTTCGAAAAACTTATGCGGGTGCATATATCATAAGATAATCCCAAATAGGGTCTTCCAAATGCTCCTAAATATTATTTGGTGGTTGATGCACAACACAAACAAGACAGTATGAAAATTAGTGCAATACCTTTCAATTATGCAATATTTATTTCGGCTAAAAACTGCAATTATCTTAATATAATACATATTATTAAAAAGATATGCGAAGTATAACATTGATTACCAAGACTTGCAGCAGCTATTGGTTCATAGTCAAACTGATCAAAGATATCACCTACAGAAGCTCCAAGCTCTTCTTCAACAATAGCTAAAGCACTCTCAGAGGGAAATGGAGGAACTTGATCCTGAACCCAAAATAAGAGGTAACTTAGGCCCTGAAGAAATACAACCTTTATATTTTTCTTTTCAGCTTAAGCTTTTTAAATTAATATATATATATATATATAATATATATATGTCAATATTATCAAGTCACCAGTTTTTCTGGATTCGAAGGGGGAACATTTTCACATTTAATAGTTATAGTTATTTTTAATATCACTTGCTGTCCAATTAGGTGAACTAGATGGACATTATAAACTCAATAATACAAGGATTACAAAAACCTTATAACTGTAAAGTTTGTTTCTCATGCAATAAGTTACATAAAATATGTATTTAGATTGTCAAGAATTCGACATAAAAATATCCCATGATTTCTTACAAAATGTTGACAATTATTTATCATAAAAATAAAAAGTTCAAGATAAATAGCACCATGGACAATGATACACATTGTAGTTCATGACTGTAAGTTGCTTGAGAGGTCAAGTAGAAGCTTTTTCCTTTGTGCAGTGAATGTGAAGAAATAATTAACGGACTAAACGATGAGCAAAATGCTATCTAAGCTAAAAAACATATTGTATCACAGGATTGTAAAGTGGTGAGGAGAACCCAAAGGTGGATAAGGCTTCATATCAGAGACTTGTGAGAAAACTCTGCTACCTATCTCACACCAGGCCAAACATAGTTAGTCAATTTATGCCTGATCTATGGGAGAGACACTTACAAAGAGTAAAGTAGAATTATTCAGTATTTGAAGGCCGGTCCGAGGAAAAGACTACTATTCAGTGAGGAGTGAAATTTATCTATGGTAGCATATATGTTGTGAAAGTGACTCAAAATTGGAGAAGTTGAAGTTTGCTGAATCTGTCAAAATCGGGGCCCGAATGGTGCTGTCCGGGCCTGAATTTGAGTGTTGTTTTTTGCCCGTTGGTTCGGCAAAAATTGGTGGCCGAATGGAGGAATTTGGGGCCCGAATTTTCCAGCAGAAAATATAACAAAAACGTATTTTTGGGCTGAGATTTTGTTCCAATTTATGAGGGATACTTTTACTATAAATATAGACTTTGTATCAGAGTAAACCTGGAGATAGAGGGGGCTGAAACAAGGGTTTAGAAAGGCAACAACAAAACTAGGGTTTGTATAGAGTTTGTCTCGGGTTGATTCACCTTGGAAAACACTATTAGACTATTAGGATTGAGTCTCTTGGTCACGGGAAGAGATTGGGGATTTGGGTAGAATTAGGACGGAGACTTATTCTAGTAACCCATTGATATCTCTTTTGTAAAGTTACTCATCATTATAGTGAAACGGATGGCTGCTCTCTCCCCAGACTAGGTCAATTTGGACCGAACTGGGTAAACAGATTCTTTTGTGTTCTCTCTTTCTTTTCTCTTGCTGTTTTCTACTTTTGCTTGTGATTATAATTGTTTCATACACTTTGATTTGGTTGCTTGATTATCACTTGCTCCACACATCAAGTTTGTTATTGGTGTGATTTTCATCGAATTCACAACAATTGACGCCCACCGTGGGGGAAGGGTCAAAAGATAATCAAGTATCATGGGTTCGAAGTGGGATATTGAGAAGTTTACCGGAGATAACGATTTTGGGTTGTGAAAGGTAAAGATGGAAGCGGTGTTAATACAGCAGAAGTGTGAGAAAGTTTTGAAGGGTGAAGGTTCGTTACCGGCCACCATGTCACGAGCGGAGAAGACCGAGATGGTGGACAAGGCCAGGAGTGCCATTGTCTTGTGCCTCAGGGATAAAGTTTTGAGAGAAGTAGCGAAGGAACCAACCGCGTCATCTATGTGGTCAAAGTTGGAGTCTTTGTATATGACAAAGTCTTTGGCTCATCGAAAATTCCTAAAGCAACAACTCTACTCATTCAAGATGGTGGAGTCAAAGGCTATCATGGAGCAACTTACGGAGTTCAACAAAATCCTTGATGACTTGGAGAATATTGAGGTGCAACTTAAGGATGAAGATAAAGCTATACTCTTGTTGTGTGCTCTACCGAAATCTTATGAATCGTTCAAAGATATCATGCTCTATGGTAAAGAAGGCACTGTTACCTTGGAAGAAGTTCAAGCGGCTTTGAGAACCAAGGAGTTGACCAAGTCCAAGGACTTGAGAATTCATGAAAACGGTGAAGGCCTAAGTGTCTCAAGAGGGAATGGTGGAGGTAGAGGTAACCGGAGAAAGAGTGGTAACAAGTCAAAGTCTAAATGCTTTAACTGCCACAAGATGGGTCACTTCATGAAGGATTGTCCGGAGATTAATGGTAACTCCGCACAAATTGTCTCTAAGGG
>Ga0315913_1006989_pt1 | contig 13609 bp, 6 predicted proteins | sample MpolsnodulesMG_FD_207736 | JGI IMG/M metagenome (GOLD analysis project Ga0315913, IMG submission 207736) | Medicago polymorpha root nodule microbial communities from Los Angeles, California, United States - small nodules | ecosystem: Host-associated > Plants > Roots > Nodule | place: USA... | reverse complement strand
ATTTATAAAATAATAAGTAAGACTTATTAGTAATTAAATAATTAAATATGACTTTATTATTTAATCTACGAGAAATAGAGAAACGCGGTCCATCGTAAGGTACGGTGTACTAAAGTGTTGTCTTGCTGACCACACAAGTGATTCTATAAATAGAACCCTTGTGCTGAAGCATTACAGACTTTTTGTGAGGGCTTAACCTAATTCACAAAAGTTGTGAAACCCTAGCCGCCGCTCTCTAAACCTTGTTCTCTCTGAATCTCCGTTGGAATTGGCTAGCAACGGTCATCGGAGAAGTTCTATTCTTGTGGACTGAGTAGAGGCATCGCTACTTTGCTTTGCTCGTGATCAGAAATATTTCTCCCACAAAGGTTCTGCTCTTCAAGAGGTAAACACATGAATCTTAAAGTGTTTAAGTTTCTATTTGATTTGTGATTAATGATTTAATCAAGATCCGTTTCAACGGGATTTGTTCCGCTAAGAGGATTATAAAATTTTGAAAAACCCCTCTATAAATCCCTTCAGTTATAAGATACCTTCAAGAGGAGGACCACAATGTTGCTTGGACAATAATTTGAGAGAGAGCTAGTGATGTTGAAAGTGGAGCTCACGTGACCTGAATGATCAAGCAGAGCTAACTAGGTGGAGACCACGTGACCTGAACAATCAAGCTGAGCTAAGCAGATGGAGCTCACGTGACCTGAACGAACAAGTTAAGTAGTACATATTAAATAGTTAACATATACGGGAGTCCACATGGCATGGTCTTCCATACCAGTCCACAGTCCATCACATATCATGTCTGTCAAGGAGTAGACGTTTGTTCTTCATAGATACGACCTGTACCCGTCCACGGTCTACCAAGTGTCAAGCCCGTTAAGGAGTAGAGGTTTGTTCTTCTTAAGGTCAACATGTACCGGACGACATTCCACTAAGCGTCAAGCCTCTTAAGGAGTAGATGTTTGCTTCGTAAGCAGGTTGACCTAGTTTTTGACCATAAGTCAATCTATAGAGCACAAAATCCAAAGCAGAATAATTTACTCTCATCACCCACTTTTATCAACATTGTACCAAGATACAACACCATAGCTTGTCTATTTCACTTTGAAATGTTGCTCGACACATCTCAGCAACTCGACACCTCTATTTATTAACTTGCTCGGTCTCTTGTTGCTCATACCATCTCTCTCCTTAACTCCTCAACTTTACATAGCGTGTGACTGCTCTTTCTCCCCTTAATCTCCTTAGCTTTACAACCTTTCTGAACTGGATCCCACATATCCTCCTCTCCTCGGCGTATTCTCTTCCCTATCCATCTCCTTGGCTCATTGGCCTTTAGATCTACTCAGCCTCTAAGTTGCTCGGCGTCATCTCCTCGGTGGTGTACACCTGCTCGGCCTCACTTCCTCGGCACAACACACAAGCTCAACCCCTATCTCCTAGGCACCACATACCTTCTCAGCCTCCATATCCATGGCGTTGTGAACGTGCTTGGCCTCATTTCCTTAACCTCACCTCCTCGACGCCACACACTTGCTCGGCCCCTATCTCCTCGGCACTGGGAACCTTCTCGGCCTCCATCTACTAGGAGTCATTAATCTGCTCGGCCTCCATCTCCTTGGCTTCACCTCCTCGGCCTCATCTCCTTAAACTCTCCTCTTGTTCGCATAAATTAGTACGGTTGTCACTTGCTTTCCATAACTTCGAACTGTGTTATCTTTGATGTATGTGAGTTGCTTGACGAAATTCTTCCAACACTTGTTCTTTCTTCACAATTTGTATATCTAGAGCTGGTTTAAAGATTCCTCAATTTCTTTATCATGATTTCTTTCCAAAACCCCTGCAAAGAAATCAGAGCGTCCTTTACAGCTATAAGACCACAAAATCTCGGCCAATATTGCACGACCGGTGCAACTCGCCAAATACAATTCCCCTTTTAAAGCTGGATACATTTTATCTTCACGTTCAACTCGGCTTCTCAGCAGCTTGGCCACATATCTACTCGGTCTCTAGCTTCACGCAAGCTTGGACATAAATCTCAACATCTTCCTCTCTGCAGCTCGGCATATGCCTCTATGAAGCTCGGCCACCCTCCTCTTGACCCTTATCAACATCATTGTTTGGGACAAAGGTAAATGTGTCAAGTTGGAATACTTCCTCTAACTCTTCTTCTTCATACATTATTTTTCATAATGGGATGATTTTAGTGTACCAAATCGTTTACCAAGTAATAAAGTAATAAGTAGAGTATCGTATCTACAAGGATTGTTGTTTCTTCCAAATAATTTGCGTTATTTATTTTTAGTTGACGATATTATAAAAGAGCAAGAGTTAGAGATTTCCAATTTTTATTTGTTTGCAATAGAGCAAGTTTACCTGTTTTTGGTTGCAGAAAAGTAAGCAGCGGTTAGGATTCTTTAAATCCCCCTTATTTATATTGTTGAATATTAAATAACAGTAATGTCACGTTTATTTATCCTAGATAGACTATAAAAGTAATGAGGTTGTTGGGACGTTACTACCCTGATAGGTTGGAAGCTAAACATATTGATCACAGTGTGATCCTTATGTGTGGGGTCTATACTTTTCGATATCTTTCACTAGTTATAACTAATTACTTCCTAAACAACTCGATATTAGTAGCAAGATATAAATATCAAGATATAAGCATCAAGATAGTAATATCAATGTTAACCTCTGCCACAACCTAAGTATCTAATCTATGGTTCCGCCTACTACATAAATAAACTAGGGAATTTGCTAATAAAACTTAATAGCGAACAAAAGATAAATAAAATAAAAACAACATTATATTAAACAAATATCCAACAAAAAAAAACAGAGGTTCATCTTACAACTCTAACCTAAAAAGAATTATAGTTACTTGTGGTAACTAAAAACAAATTACTAAAGATAAAAACATACCCTAGAAAATCAAGGAGAAGATAGAAACTCCTCTGAAGATCTAGAATTGTCTTCCTCTTGAACTGCCGCCACAGTTCTGAACGAGAAATTCTGAATGAGAAAGACTTGTATTTATAGTGGGACTTTATACCTGGGTTTTGGCTAAAAGTGCGGGTTTTACCCACAAAAAAGCAAGAAAAGACATTTGTGCCCCGCACATTTTGGATGCACGAGGCACTTGACATATGTGCCTAGCGCATGCGAGTGTATCACATACCAAGCCATAGGCGCATGGCCATGTGCTAGGCACATGGTTTGTGAAAACCATACCCTAGGCACATTGTGAATATGCTAGGCGCATGGCATCTCTTCCGATGCTCAATTTCTCCGATTTCCCGTCGTTTTAGGTCTTCGTCTTCAAATAACTTGCCTCGAAACTTGGGAACAGAACTCCTCCCTCTTGTAAGTCTCCTGAGGCCTCTTGAATCTTCATTCTTGGTTTTCCCAAGTCTTCACAAATCTTCAAATGTTCTTGATTTGCCGGTTTGTGTGATTTCTTCGTGAATTACTTCAAAAACCCCATAAAATTGCTATGTTTCGGTAAAACTAAAATTACAGACTCAAATATAAAAAATATTACAAAAGTCCCGAAATCATAGGGAATCGTTCTAATACTCCTCATTTTTGCTGCTAAAACCTACTGAAAATAACTGAAAAACATGCTAAGAATAACATAAGATGACCTGACATCAGTATGTATCAATACACACTTAGGTCTTGAAAGTGTAGCTCTGCTTGGATACCCCTATTAATACGTCAAGCAAATACTCTAACAGATCAATCATATAACGTAAATTTGCATAAGGGTCGGGTCTGTATAGTTACTTGCTTAGGTCTTGATGGGGTAGCTCTGCTCGACTACCCTTATTTTGGCGTCAAGAAAAGTATTTAACAGATCAATCCTTATAGCATAAATTTGCCTAAGGGGTAGTTTGTAGCAATACTTGTTTAGATCTTGAAGGCATAGATCTGCTCGACTACCCTTATTAAGACGTCAAAGAAAGTCTCTAACAAATCAATCCCTATAACATAAATTTTCCTCAGGGTCGAGTTTGTACAAATACTCACTTAAATCTTGAAGGCGTAGCTCTACTTGGCTTCCCTTATTATTAATGTCAACGAAAATCTCTATCTGATCAATCCCTATAATGTAAATTTTCCTAAGGGTCGGGTCTGTACCAATACTTGCTTAGGTCTTGAAGGTGTAGCTGTACTCGGTTACCCTTATTAAGATGTAAAGGAAAGTCTCTGAAAAATAAATCCCTATAACGTAAATTTGCCTAACGGTCGGGTTTATACCGATACTCGCTTAGGTCTTGAAGGCGTAGCTCTACTCGGCTACCCTTATTAGGACATCAAGGAAAGTCTCTTACGGATCAATCCATATAACGTAGATTTGAATATATCCATGGATTTCTTCTGCTCGGACATTCCTCCGCAACCCTTCTCCCCCTAGCTTTTTCATCACCCCTTCTAGGGGATCTTCATTTGTTCGATCATTACTTCGTATCTCTCTAGAGTTTGCCTTACGCAGAGTTAAAGCTTCGATAAAAGTTCCAGAGCCTAGACTCTTCTCAAAAGCCTAGACGAAAATATCTTTGTTAGGCTCTGTCACCTCCAACTAGATAGCTCTGCAGAGATTCCGACGAACGTTGATGAAAATCAAACAAATCTTGCAGGCAGCCTTGCCATCCACTTATGCACTACACCCTTTAAGGTCCCATCAAAAATTTGTAGCTCAATTCATCATCTGCTTCGCTTTTGAACATCTGAGTTTGGAAGGTTGAATTTTGAATGGGTGCCCATCGTAGGAATCAATGGTGGGCTGCTGAAAGTGACGAGGGATAACCACCTCTTGACTTTGTGCTGAGAATTGTTGGAAAACCTTAGGCATTTGTCTGGTATGTTTCAGTTCTAGTGACATTGTTTCTCAAGATCTTGAGTTACTCCCTCAGATCTTTCTCCCTTGCCTCCATTTGATGTTTGATTTCACGTTATCGATCCTCCAATTGTGGTCTTAGCTTGGGCCTCAGCTTGTTGACGTTGATGTTCTTTGTTTTTTTTCCTCAACGTATCGTTCTTGAGCTCACGCAATGCCTCAAGCAGCCGAGCAAGTTGTGTGTTAAAAACATCTTCCAGCTGGGATACAAATGAGGTTCTGTTTGGTCTCCATCCAACTGTGGTGGTAGGTTTGTTGAAAATGGAGCTAGGTCTATGTAAAGTTTTACCGTAGCCCTATGGTGGGCGCCAATGTTCAAGTATGTAAACATAAGATTATTACAATAGATGATCTATTAAGTGGAGTTGCTTATGAGGAGCTCCAAGAATACTCTAAAATGACTAAGATGAAAATACATTTCTCAAGATAAAATGAATTTGATCTTCCTCTTGCTCTCTAAGTGTCTCCGTTTATAGATGTCACTTTTATGAGGTCTTGGACAAACAACTTGAGAGAGAGCTAGTGATGGTGAAAGTGGAGCTCACGGGACCTGAATGATCAAACTAAGCTAAGCAGTTAGAGATCACGTGACCTGAACGATCAAGTTGAGCTAAGCAGGTGGAGCTCACATGAGCTGAACGATCAAGCTGAATTGTATATGTTGAATAATCAATGGATAGAGTCCACGTGGTATGATCCTCCATACCAGTCCACCAAGCGTCAAGGCTGTCAAGGCGCAGACATTTGTTCTTCATAGGGTCCACCTGTACTAGTCCACAGTCCATCAAACGTCAAGCCTAACAAGGAGTAGACGTTTCTTCTTCATAAGGTCGACCTGTACCAATCCATAGTCCACCAAACATCAAGCATGTCAAGGAGTAGACATTTATTCCTCATAGGGTCGATATGTACCCGTCCACAGTCTACCAAACGTTAAGGATGTCAAGGAGTAGAGGTTTGTTCTTCATAAGGTCAACTTGTATCAATCCACAGTCTACCAAGCATCAAGCCTCTCAAGGAGTAGATGTTTGCTTCAAAATTGAAAATTTACTGCAGACAAAATTTAAACTGGCTATATTTGCAGGAATGAAATGCAGATTTCAACCAAAATTTATTTTCATTAACTCTGCTATTATGGATTTAAGAATTCTATTTTAATATGTTCAATAATATTAATATTTCTAAAGTAAAATATTATGAGTAACGAATGGATAAAATTGTGTCTCTTTCTTAGGAGATCGCTACTTTCTTGGTATCATAATTCATAAGTACAAAATAATCCGAGAGAGAGAGAGAATCATACTTTGGTCCTCTAAAAACTCAAGGTTAGGTCTGTTGAATAGTACTGATGCAGGTATTTGCACCCGTGACGGTGATACTAGAGGGCTAACAGGTATTTGCACTCGTGACGGTGATACTTGAGGGCTAGAATTGCTAGAAAAAAACTGGAGGCTATCCATTTCCGTAGAATTGATATCGGTTGTTATCACTTCCCTGTCAAAGACAATGTATATTTTGCAATGTTTAATACAAGAAAATATTGCAATGAAGTATTATACATTAGTATATGTTAGCAACTCTGGATAAGTCAATGCACATCTAAGAAAATAAAAATAAGTTTTTAGAACTTAACTTGTCGAGCTCCTCCCACATTTCCTTGGCTGTATGGAAACTTGAAATTCTTCTAAGATCATCCGAGTTTAAGGCACAATATAAAATGTTTTTAGCTTTTGCTTCTCGTTCCATGATCTTCTTATCTTCATCACTGAATTCATCTTCAGATTTCTCCAACTCTTCACCATCTATCATTTTTTTTGGAATTTTCGGTCCATTCTTAATCACAAGCCAAAGATCGAAGTCAATGGATTGTACGAATATCTTTATATGCTCCTTCCACTCAGTACAATTTGTTGTACCATCGAAGTATGGTGGCTTTGAAATGGATTTCCCTTCAACGATGGTCGTGTCCATACTTTTTTAATTCTATTACCTGCAATGTATATTTCCTCGTCAGTCTAGCTTTTTTGTGGCTGCTACTGGAGTGCTTGTGTGTTGAAAGTATGATGCATGTTTTGTGGTTTCAGCTATTGATTTTTTTTTTTGTTGGTATTTTTTAGGTCTTGTAGGGAGTGGTAGGGCGTTTTGACCGTTGCATATATGTTTGCACTTTGCACATGGTGTTTTTGTGCTTTTGTGCCTTTTGTTGTTTTTTTTTTTGCTATCCCCTTCTTCCCATTCGTACAAGGTGTAAAGAATCGAGATGGCGTTGGTGGGTATCTTAGTAAAAAAAATTTAAATGCCCTTAATAAATTTATTTTAATCTTTGACAACGATTCCCTCCTCTTTACATGGACTCACCATTACCAATTTTTTATAGAGCATTTAAGGTTACCTACATTTTTCTTTAAAGTAAATGGAGACATCTTCATTTATATAGTTTTAACATATAATATAATAGTAAAACTTTACTTTTTGTCGATCTACTCTTTCCGGTCATTATTATAAACAAAACTTTACTTTTTAAATACATTGAATAATTAATGTATGTAGTCTATAATAAAGACTAGATGCATTAACTATTTAATGTATCTAAAAAATGAAGTTTTCCTTATAATAGTAATCAAATGGAGTATATTAGGGTAACTTGAGTCCCTTGTGAGACTATAGAAACTAATAAATTGTCAAGACATGTGCGAGGCATGAGAAAGAGAATCAAAAGCTATAATGGATAGGACAATAGCCCTAATAAAAATCAGGGTTTGCTAACCAGAGCCCTAAGGGCAATGATTAAGGAATCCATTAGTAGAAATTTTGTCTTGGAAATGCAAGCTTTACTTTTGTCTTAACAATGATTACACAACTTTTTATTGCAAAGTTACTTATTTTAATACTCTAACCAATGCCTCCAGGGTACTCCTTAACATTCTCCTACAAATTATGATCGACCTATTTCTAAACAAAAGTGTAGAAAATTTTTAGTATAGAGTTTGTTGAGTTAACACCTTTGTTTTTAGCAAAAGCCAAGAATATAACTTTTTCTTTTAACATCAAAGACAAACTTTATTTGATAGAAATGAAAAAAAGTACAAATAGTACTGAAGTTTAATAAAAATACTATAGGTTTAAAATATTTTTTTAAAGGGAATTTTTAAATAATTTTTAACAAACATTTTGTAATTTTGTAATAAGGTAATTTAACATTTTATGTGATTAAAAATAATGTTTATACAAAATTAAATATACTAATATAAGAAAATGAAAAAAATTTACATTTCATTTTAAGATTTATTAGAGAGATATTTAATTTCATATTAAATAAAAAAAATTAAATTGTGAATGAATTTGAACTGACATATTAACATGGAAGAGTATATGGAAGACTTGTTAGATTAATTTTGTAACAAAATAAAATAAAGTGTTTGATTGTTAAAGACCCTTGGAGACAAATTACTCCAAGGGGCAAGGACCACCTATGATTCCTTATTAGTGGATGTCCCATTAACATGTCTCCCTGCATAATATTATTGTATTTTTTTTAAGGATTCTCTTTCTTTTCTTTTGATTACGTCTAAAGAAAGAATGATAGTCAATATAGTACGACTATTAAATAATTATGTTTTTGTCATTTAGTGTTATACAGATCAGTGGTAGATATTAGAGTAAAAAAAAATATCTATGACAAGATAGAGAAATGTTAAAAGAGAAAAAAGAGGACAATTCTGTTGCAAATTAAACATTCGTATAAATATTCAATTATGAAATGGTTTCCATCATAGTGAATATTATTTGTGAATGAATAATGAAAAAATTTAACCAAGTTATGCAGTAAGCTAAAATAGTTTTTATTTATAGCAAAAAAAGTTGAATGCATAAACATAAAACAATGAGCTTCATATAAACTAGACGACTAAAAGATATAAAAAATTAATTTGATCTGTAGCTAGTATATATATATAAAAAAATTGAAGAATAAAAAAAACAAAAAAATCAATCTATAAAATTCCGATAATTTATATTTTTATAGTAACTCAACTTTTATTTTAATTTAAAAATTCTTTTTTTTTTTAAGCAAAAGAAAGGGTGCAGAGGGATCTGGGGACATAAACCAAAACCCTCTTGGATAAAAGAAGAAAAAGACAAACCAAAACAGATAAAACAACCAGAAGTTAGAGGAGCAACATTAAAACAAATTACTAGCGAGGTGAACGACCGAAAGCCCCAACCTTAAACCCTTTGCTAGTCTCAGAATGCTTCTTTAACTTGTTTTTCTTTTTCTTTGGAACCACCAACTGAAATTGTTGATTTGAGTCTGAATTAACAAAATCTTCCTTCTGACCCATGTTAGCCCATGAATCGCTCAGAAAATCCATAGTTTGTTGGGCCACAGTGCGAACAAGCCCTAAAACTTGCATGTCATGATTTGACAAGTTAGAGTCTGTCGCCACTATGGCCCTACCAAGATCTTCCTGAGCATTATCTATCGGTACCACTTTCTCATTTAAAAATTCATCTTTTTAAAAAAATACACTTAAATCGAGGCTCTATATAAAAAAAGAACTTCATTATACCGATTGCATTTGTGTGACCTTAGTTTTTGGTGACATTGTTCTTATCTTTTTCTTAATCAATCATATCATCTCTCATCTAAATAATTTATTTTATTCATCCATCCACAATTCTCTTTCATCTAAAATGTACTAATGTCAACAGGGACATAAAAGTTAACATCACCAATTTCGTGTGAGATTTATTTAGTTAATAGAGACATATGTATGAAGAAAAGAGGAAGAATAGAGAGAAACACTTTTCTCACTTTGACCCCTCTAAGTTCTCATTGTTTTAAAGAGAACGAAATAGATTTAGTATTGTCAAACCATGATAAAATTTTGAAGGTTGATCTAATCTAATGATAGAAAAAATGGTAAACTTGCACCAATATTTTAAGCGGTACAAATTATAAGGATCCGTGAGTTAGAATCTTCTGCCCGATTTTTTCCTTTTTTTTTAATGAACTAGTTCTATATGATCGATCATCTCCAGTCACTGGAGGGCCCAGTGGAATCCTAACCATTGATTTGGTTGACCTAGGTTCATTAAAAAGCATGAAAAATCAATTAAATGGTCATGATTGATATTGGACCTCCTCTTGTGTAGTATTTACGGGAGAGAATCCCTGTCCCTAGTTCTATATGAGCCAAAACTTTTTCTCGCTAACATGATCTCTCAATAAATTAGAGATGTGATATTATCTAATGCACTTATTAAGGTATTATGGCTATAAATTATCTAACAAACAAGATTCTAATGCAGTATAGTAAAAGTCTAAAAACAGCAGCAATTTCAATGAACTTGAGCAGAATATATTGAAGACTGCCGCGATGATGATCAAGGATGTCAAAATCAAAATTTTGCTTCACGTCGAAATAGAATAATAAAATCAAAAATCGTAAAATCGTAATCAAAATCGAAGGATTTTATTCAACTACTATTGTAGAATCGAAATAGGATAACAAAATCGAAAATCGTAAAATTGCACTCAAAATCGATGGATTCTACCAAAACAAAAATACTAAATGAGAAAGTCTTCTATGGTCACGAGCCTAAATCAAAAAGATTTGGGCACACTTACATAAAATAGAAGAAATTGAAAGAGAATGAAATTCAATGATATTAACTGATATGACTAAATTAGTTTTTCTTCAATTTTTTTAGTTTATGTGAGTGTGCCTAAACATGAGGTGTTGGGTCTGTAACCAAGTAGGAGTTTCTCCTGTTAAACATATGTTGTTATAAATTGCATATAGTCATAAATGACTCAAATTTTCCACAAAATACTTATACATAAATGACACAAAACCTAGATACCAAATATAATTTAGTAGTCATAATAATGCTAAACAATCTAGACAAAATACTTAAAACAAATCTAGATGCCTCACAAAACACTTAAAGGCAAAGCCTAGATGCAATCGCCAATTATATAGATTATCAGTCAACATGTTCATCTTCATCAATCGCTTACGGTGAAGAGGCAGTGCGGTGTGAAAGAATAAAAAAACTTGGTCTTTTATGTATTTATAGAATTGGGTCACGGGTACAAACCATGTCAATTTACGATCCGGGTCAAATTTGACCCGTATAAAAAATGGACATAATCTTTTAAAATCAAGATATTTTGCATGAGTTTTACAATTTTAATGTGATTTTACTATGATTTTTCATGTTTTGGAGTTTTGTTATGAATTTGAATTGTTGAAGGTGAGTAAAGTCGCAAAATCTTGAATTTTAAGATTTAAGTCATGATTTTGACAACAACGATAATGATAGCCTTTGTTGGTGCAACCATCTCAGATTGTTGAGGTTCTCATTCACTTTTAACATGCACTATTTTTAATTTATAGTTATCTTTACTCTTGAAACTCAGATTGTATCATAGAGCAGCATAGGATGAGGAGATAAAAGTTTAAAATATATTCACACCATTTAAATAGACTAAAGCTCCCTTATAAGGAAGAACAAGTAAATAGAAGCTACATTATTCCATAATGTTATATAACATCAACACTTCTAGAAACAATTCAAATAATACATTACCACTTTAATTTAACAAAAAACAATTAACGATAGGATATTTGACCAATCAGATTCTGCTGACCATACATGAAAGATTGAGTGATTATAATTTGTAAGTGTTGCATGCTGCTACATAAGATTCTTGTGTTTCTTGTCAAACTTCTCTCATAACAATAAGCATTTTCCTTGTAATAATATTCCTCTACTTCTCTAGTACATAAATCATATTTTTACCAGGCTTAGATAGAGTCCTCCAATAGTAGGTTGAGTAAATAATATCTGAAAACAATGAAAATTGCAAACCTATGTACAAAAGTATTGGGAGGAAAGAAAGTATTGAAATGCAACTAGGAATCAACATCGAACCATGGTAGTATGTTATGAAGAAGGAACTGCTCAGTGCTACCATCATGCTTGTTATGGATATGAATAATGTGATCAATCCAAATATTAGCTTTAAAGGCAGTGATTTATAGAAGTCGCGCTCTCCATAACGCGAGACAAGAATAGACAAGAAAATCAATATGGCGGTGGAAGATGAAATGAACGCAGTTGCATCTGATATTGCAAACCCCAAAAATGATGGTTTCTTCAAAAAGTGTGGTTTTCCTGTGTCATCGATACCGCCAGGTAAAGTAACTGCAGCAGCAAACACTCCGGTAGCAATGACTGTTGAAATTAGCATACACGACTCCGCAGTTTTTTTCATCCAAGACTCTGCATCCTCCCTTAGTTCTTCATGCTCCTTTGAGAACAGTTCTTCTGCAGTCACGCCTTTGGAGTTTTTCGACTTAATCTGTGCTGGAAGCATTATCTTCTTTACATTCTATCATATGAAAATGTATATATGTTAGATAGAATATAGAAATGTAAAAATAAATTAGTTAAATTTATTAAGTAATGTAGGATAATTGTGTATACAAGGGATGCATTATACCTCAAACCAGAATAACTCTACACACATTTGAAAAGCTGCACCAGAAACCAATTCAAGTTGACCTTGCGGTGCTAATTTTCCAGCTAAGTGCAATAAATTGTTTCCTTCATCGTCTTCAAATGTCACTATGATATCCTTTATATGCCCTATTTGATGTACGACATTGAAGATACTAGCATGCCGATGCAAAACAGCTATGTGTAATATAGTTCTATTTTCACTATCCAACTCCCATATCAAGCTTGGATGGGCACTAATAAGCTCCGATAAGAATCCAAAATTTCCAACTTCAGCAGCATCAAATATTAGTTGAGAAGGTTCATTTATGATTTCATTTAACTCCTTCTTTGATGAGTAGTATCTTTCTAGAATCGTGGTCCAGAGAAATTTAACCAATTGGAAAACCATATGATTTTTCAGGCCTGCAGCACAATATTTGGTTACAATGAAACCAGTGTAAAAAGATTAATAAAATATAAAGTTAATGTAAGGTTTACCAGGATTGATCATGATGTGATTATGATCATGTTCTGGACAATGACAAGAAGAATCCATTGGCATTTGATTTTTAGCCAAGAGATGTAAAGCTGTTTCTTTATTCACATCACGTGCAAAAGCTAGTTCTTTATTGTCTCTTACCATTTTGAAGGCCAAGTCTGCAATTGAAAAATAATACTATGATAAAAAATTTTGCAATCGATAAATTGTGGCAAAATCCCACATGGTCTACGGTGGACCGATGATGGAAAATCAATCAAAACTTTGATGACGGCTAAAGTTGCCACTTTTAATTAAAAGTTTACAGACCTCGACGTCCTTACAACTGAAACTATGATTTGATCAGTGTTGATTCAACAAAACAAATATCAAATGAATATAAGTTGTCTATTAAAGCATTAATACTTGCTTAACCTGTTTTTTTGTCAAAGTGACACCGATAATTGAGCATTGGTACCCTATAGAAATAGAGCACATAAACTACTCAAAATTCTCTATCTAGAGACCATTTTAATCGTTGAATTGTTGGAATCTCTGAAACAATCTATTTAGGGACCAGATTATTTAATTGGTCATTAAATCGGTCTCTAATTATTTTGTTTCACTACTAAAAAAACAAAAATTAGTGAGGGATATTTAGTGAGGGAAAATGTGAAATCCCTCTCTAATTCCCTCACTAAATTTTGCGACCAAGGAATTTG
>Ga0315913_1006988_pt1 | contig 13610 bp, 6 predicted proteins | sample MpolsnodulesMG_FD_207736 | JGI IMG/M metagenome (GOLD analysis project Ga0315913, IMG submission 207736) | Medicago polymorpha root nodule microbial communities from Los Angeles, California, United States - small nodules | ecosystem: Host-associated > Plants > Roots > Nodule | place: USA... | reverse complement strand
TTAATCACACCTTGTAACTCCTTTTCTCCCCGTTTATGCGCCTACACATCATTTACGAATAAACTCATATCACACTAATGCACCACAAGAAAAGAAAAAAAAACTCCTAACATCATTCACAATTTCACAAACAAGACCAAAATCAAAAGTTCAAAACAATATACCTTGTGTCCCTTGACATATCTCACTTTCAATCCCTCTAGAATCCCAGTAGCCAGAAGATCCTTCAGCTTGACAGGAAACCTCTTACCAGAACCTCCCTCCATTGTTTGGTCACAAGAAGAGAGAGAGATGGATTTGATTTGCATGTGCAGAGGGATTTATATTTATAGTATGAATGGAGTGCCAGCTCATTAATAACTGTTGACCATTTAAAAATCCTTTTAAGTTCTTTTTTGGTATATAATTCTTTTTAGTTATGACTATACCATTTGAAACCTGCCAACTTATCAATAACTGTTATCACTTTTAAGTTTTAAGGTAAAACAGCATTATAAATTTTGGGGATTATTTTGAAAATAGTAATGGATCATATATTTTGGAATTTATGTAACTAACTTGCCATGTCAGTTACTATACCATAACAGAAAACTACCAACTAATCAATAGCTCCTAACCATTTAAAAATCCTTTAAAGTTCTTTTTTGGTATCAAGTTCTTTTTAGTTATGACTATACCATTTGGGGATTATTTTGAAAATAGTAATAGATCATATATTTTGGAATTTATGTAACTAACTTGCCATGTCAGTAACCATCTAATTCATGACAGCTAGACTACAGTGTACTCTATTAAGAAGCAAGTTACAAATTACAACTCATTAATAATTGTTAACAACTGAAAAGTTCTTTCCTTTTTCGTTGTATCTAGTAAATTTCCAAAAACGGTAAGAGACCCTTGCTTTGCAGGTCAATCACTGAATTATTTACGCAGCACAAGATCTATTTTTCATGGGACAATTAGGTAGCTGCCATTGTTGTGATCAAACATATAGTACTAAATAGTGGATCATGAAACTATTGCGCAATAACAACACTATTGCCTCTATTTGAGAACATTTTTGTCAACTACGCAATAGTGTTGAAGCGCGGCTATAACCGTTATTTGACAACATTTTGTCCTAGAGAGCATATTGTGGAACAATTATGGTTTATCTTAATTATTTATTATACTCACTTCCTATTTTCCTATTTTGAAATCCGAAAAACCTAGGAATTTTGTACTAAAATGCCAAGTTACAATCCTAAAGAGGCAGATTTAAGGACTACTTTTATGTGTAATGCATGAGGACTACTCAACACAGTGTAAATGGCCAATCCATGGTCATGTGTATCCTGCTTTGTGGCCATGATTTCCTAACTACAGTTGCATAATTACTGCTTCTGTCCAAACTCAGCAAGTAACAATCAGATGAATTATCATAATAGAGTAGACAAAATTAATAGATGACAGAAAATTTTCATTGACAATATCCCATTGTACAAATTTCATATCCACTACTAAAGTATCGGAATTATTCACAACTCTAATATGATCATCTTTAGTACACTTTCCTCAACAAGAATTAATAGATGAACAGAAAAATGAATCTTGTCATGGGAACTAAATTCTTAATCATCCTTCCAAAATACAACTAAAACAACAGAAAAGAAAACAAAGGTGTCTTTTGGAATCATTTCCTGAATCTTTGCACAGCCTCGACACCAAAACTAATCGCGATAGGACTCTAAATGTCCTCTTCATTAGGAGACTTTTTGTCCTGATCATTTGCAGCACGAGTTGTTGTTGTTGAGGGATTTATGTTTCCATCTGCAGCCGGAAATTTGTTGGAAAAGCTTCTAATTCTTTATGGAATCTGAATTACCATCTTGAGCAGCAGCAGCAGAAGATTCTCCAGCTGATTTCTCTTCCTCAAGTTCTGCTGTAATATAATTAACCAATAGCTAAAGATTTTTAATTCAAAGATACTCACTTTTCATAAAACAAATTATGTGCGACATGTTTAACACTCTTTTTAACACTTCATTTGCTGTCGAAGTGAAATTTATGTAAGTTCTACCATTTTGAAATATAAGTCCCACATGAATTTTTCAGTCAATATTAAAGATATTAGAGATTGTTAACATGGTTTTCTTACTTCAATAGGGTCGTCTGATATGAGGGAATTCACAACGGTACTTTCAAAAATATAAAATATTTAATGAATGAAATATAAAATTGCATATGATAAGTGAAGATTGATTAATGTTATGCAACTCGCCATAGTTCAAATTGATGGTATACAGCTTGGAAGAATTTTCTGCAGAAGTAGTTCCAGTTTGTGCAGGAACCCATCCAAATTTTCTATTCAAGAACTTTCAGTTTTGTCGAAAATTAGATACTTAATTTCAAGTGTTCTCTCTAATAGGAGAGTACATGTCCTGATCATTTGCTGCACTAGTTGTTGTAAATAGGAGTATGAACCTTGCTTATGAGAGCATGAATATTGGAATTCAATGTCAATTTCCATTGATTTGCTGCTGTCTAACTAACCATGGCTTACAAGATCCGACAAGATTCTAAGCCTTTAGAGGCAAATGCTTAAGTCTAGAAAGTCTGTCCAAATCGGTTTTCTTCTCTTGATCATCTTTTGGCTCAACGAATTCCTTCTTGGCATTTATCCCCCTCCTGCTTGAATCCAATTCCGCCTTCTCTGCCTTGTTCGTCATCATCAATAATAATGAGTTCCTTTCTGAGAGTAAACGTACTATCGATTTCAAATGTGTTTCCGTTGTCTATCATGCAATAGATGATGGAGTCTGGTGCAATAGACGATGGAGTCCGACTCATCTGATATTTGACCAGCTCCTTAGCCTTTCATGAGAATCATTTTAGTCTTAGAAGTCAAATCATATAGTTCTTTTTCTCAGTAACTTTTGTAATTGAGGACTTTGTCATGAAAATTTGTTAGAAAGCACATACCCTTCTCATCATTGTACTCTAGGGCTTACACTAAAACAATTCCCATGGTCAAGCCAGAACTTCTTCCAACCTTAACTACTTGTTTTCCCATAAGCCTACTATTTGAAGAGTGTAGTTCAATAATTTCCACGTCGTCTTAAGTAAAATTAACAGAAATTCTTTATTTTCTCTCTATCGTTTCCTTCTGCCTTGCGTTGAATTGTTTTTCTTCTCTCTTTGTCAGTTTTTTATGCATCGTCAACCTACACTCCATATTTTTCTTTGATGTGGGAATTGGGTATGTAACATAAGAAAACTTACCAAACCATATCGATCAACACTATATTTCTAACAAATATCATATACGCACATGAAGTAGATCCATGATCAATGCCTAATCATATTTGAGTCAGTCTAATATTTTGGTTTGCAACACACACATCAACATTTTTTAAACAGAAAATGTTAGAAGGAAATTTTTTTTGCATATTTTAAAAGATAGAAGACCTAAACGGAAAAAGGAGATACAAGTATTTTTTTTTAAATGGTGATATGTGAGCAGGTACCATAGTATTCTACCCAAACCTTACCCATTGTCATCCCTAACCGAGATCAATTGCAACATGTAGAGAAAACAAGATCAAAGATTTCATAGAAAAAATTAGATTAATGGGAAACAAATTCATATGTTGAGGATATCTATCATAGATTAATGGTTTACCTTAGTAAACAGCAAAATAACATTAACTCAAGGAAGAACATTTATTAAACAACGTTGGAATCAAGGAGGAACATAATCACAAATTTGTGAAAAAATACCTACTATATATCTAATATGTCTAATTATATTTCAACGACAATTCTAAGACGCAAAGTGAACCGCTGAGCAATGGAAGGCCCAGCTCGATTAGCAAAATTAGAACCAAATAATTTCTCGTCAAAATCGAACAATTCATGTACTTCTTGCACAAGTCTTTTTGCTAGTTGCTCAAGTGAATCAGAGGAAAAGACTCGGTGGAACAAGATAGACTGAAACCAATCTTCACCCTCTTCAAAGAAACTTTTGCAGCTCACTTCTTCACAATTGTGACGTAAAGTGTTAAGGCGGGTAACTGAATTAGAATCAACTGAATGTGAGAGAATGTCAATGTGAAAATTTAACCAATCAATGGGCTTAAGTTTGGGGCGCTGCACCTCTAGATAGCAATTCATGCTTTGAAGGTATTCATATTGCTCTTGGTAATGTGCATGCAATCCATAATAGTAACATGATGGCTCTGAAAAATATAAAACATAAATAAGATATATGTGCATATGTATAGTTGATGAATAAAATAAAATTATTTACAATTGTATACACATAGATCAAAATAATCATCGTAATGCCTTAAAGATTCCATGCATGATTCTCATCAATAACTATAATAAAGTAATAGAGCATGCTAACTTTTTCTTAAAATTCTAATTCTCAAAAACATACCTAACTGTGTAGAGATTGAAGAAGCCATGGTTATTTCTTTTATTTCGAAAGCTTAACTTTTTTACTCCTATCTCCTTAGTTTCTTCTGTGCACTTTTTTCTTATGGATGCAACCCTATTTATTTTCGGGATTGCTAGCTTTATGGACAAGAAAACAATTTGTTACCATTATTTTGTTAGAATAATTAGTTTAGATTTTGATATTATATATCTTAGGTGAGTAAATATCATTCAAATCAAAAAAAAATTTCCTTCAAAAAAATAAAATAAATTAAAAGGTGAGTAATTAACATAGAAGCGTAGCAGAATCATTATTTTATTTTATTTTACTAATCAGAATCATTATCATTACTTTTTTTACTAAATTGTTTACCGGTCCTAAATTACAATCTTTTATTCAAAAAGTAAATCCTAAAAATCATTCAAATAAGCTAAATTGTTGCCGAAGAAATTGACGAACAGTTTTTTTTTTTCCTCTTATTTTGAGGAGTTTGCAGTTTGTTTTTCTTTGAAGTAAAAAAAATTGATAAATTAAAACGTAAGCAATTATCTTATTACAGAACTATTATCTTATTTCTGTTAATTATCCCATATTTACCGCATTACTTGTTATAGTTATATTAGATTGAGAATTTAAAGATAAGTTTTTAAAGTTGGGTTTAAAAGTTTAGGTATTCTTTAATTAAAATGAACGGGAAATGTGACTTGCTGGTAACATCATAGGACAAGTGACTTATGAACTTGACCTTCTATTTACTCGAAAGCATTTTGAAGAAAGATATCACACTATGGTGAATCTTCAAACCATTACCAAGATTCCAAAAATGTTGTCACTCAACTAGAACTACAAATGAAGCCTTATTATGATTATAAAGTAGGCTTTGAAGCTAACATGTTAGACAATTACTTGTAGCACAAGTAATTCACTAGCTTAGTAACCAACTAAATGTTTTGACAGTTATGATAGTTTGGGCACCTTTTCAAACACCTGGACCTTGCAATAGTGTGTGAGTTTGAATAGTGATTGTCACTTTGTATAAAATAATAAATTGAAAATAAAATAATTTAACAAATAGTAAGAGATATAATAGAAAAAGATGTATATATCTACTGACAACTGAATTGCATAATTTATGTTTCCATCTGAGTCAGCGAAGTTGTTGGCAAAGATTATAATTCCTCGATGGCCTTTTCGGAATCTGAATTACCATCTTGAGCAGCAGCAGAAGAAGATTCTCCAGCTGATTTCTTCTCTTGATCCATGAAAGTGGACGCAGTAATCTAATTAACCAATAGATAAGGTATGCATTTTTTTCTCTCTCTAAAAACCAATATCCTCTGACCTCTCTCTACACTAAAAGCGTCCGCCTCCCTTCATCCCTCAAATCCAACCTTCATCTTCTAAGATGTAGATCTTAATCGTAGTGGTGCGACGAGGCACATCCCTCCGCACCACCACATCTCCTGACCTCTGGTGGTCTCTCGCGGTAGCCTTTTTTCCAGTGGTTTCGTTTGCTTTGGAACCCGGAAGGGTCGGTTTTTATTCGGCCTCCATTTTCAGGGCCCGATTCTGCTAGATCTGGCTCTCCCGGAGGAGTTTTCCGGCAGTTTCGTGGTGGTGTTAGATCTGGATTTCGTCGTCCAGATTGTTGTTATTTTGGTGTTGTTTGTTTTGTCCTTTTTGTGTTTAATGCATGTGTTTGTTTGTGCTTGTTAGTGTGTGTTGTTTTGTTTCCTAGTCAGTTGTGTTGTGTCTAGCGGAAGGTTATGGTAAGACCTATCTTCTTGTTAGGTCACGTTTTTTGGTGGTGTTAGGTGGTGTGAGGAGGAGGTGATGTGAGGCAGTGATGGTGATTGTTGTTAGAGGTGATGCGGTGATGTGAGGAGGTTTCGGTTCTAGGTGGTGTGTGATGAGCTTGGGGGTGGCAGTTTAGGTTGCGTGGTGGTGGTGACGTGTGGGGAGGTCACGGGTTTCAGGATCCGGGAAGTGATGTTCAGATCCGCCGTTTTTGCTCCACCATTGGTTCTCTTTTACTACGGCGACGAACGCATTCTCCTTGTCACAGGTGGCTGCCTTTTTATGTTGGATTTTGTCTCCCTTTAGATTTATGTTTGTGTTGTTGCTTGTTTCTTGGTGAGGATGTTTGGCAGCGTAGTGATGTAGTGATGATGGTGGTGATGCGCGGTGGTGAGGCATTGGTGGTGGAGGTTATTCAATTGTGGTCGGGGTGGTGATGCGTGGTGGTGGTGAAGTGTGGTGGGGGTGATGATGTGTGGTGGTGGTTAATATTTTAAGTGAGGAGACGGGTGCTTGTTAGGGGTGATTTCCTTTGGAAGCAACCTCTGTAATTACACGGGTCCTTGTTCATCGTCACTAGCTCTTGTTTGTGCCTTTCGGGTGGTTTAGGTGTTTTACGGAGTTTGGAGGGTGTGTGTCTCGTTGTGTTGAGCCTTTTCCTTTTGATTTGTTTGTTGTTTAAACTTCGCATGCCATGTCTTTCATCGTACATATTGCGTGCTGATTTTCGATGGGCCGGTTACTTTGGCTTCGAGATCGGGAGTCGAGGTCTAGCTGCAATCTTTGTTTGACTTGATTTGGTTTTTCTCTGGTGTACCGGGGGGCAAGGGGTGCCCTGCTAATTTGGTACTAAAGTCTGGTGGGCAGATCACTTTTGATTCGAGATCGGGAGTCAGTTCTTTAACTCAAGTTGGTTTTTGGGCTTTTGTTTTGTTCTCTTTTGGTGGATCGGAGGTCGCGAGGTTGTAGAAGCTGCATGATCCTTCGGTCAGGTGCTCTTCGAAAGGTGGCTCAGCTTGGGTGTCGGGGTCTAGGAGTTTTATGTTGGATACCGTGTTTACAGTGTTTGGTTTTTTTGGAGTTTGTTTTAGGTGATGATGTGTTTTGGTGGGTTTATCTTCAGGGATGTTTTTAGGTGGTTATGGTGTACCGTCTATATGCGGCACCATTTGTATCTTGTTTCGTCCATACCTTACATCTTGTGGGGATGGCGTTTGATAATATTTGCCGATTCAAAACACTTCGTCATGCAAATGTCGATAGAGTTGCATGAGGAACATAGGGTCACATTACTAGAGCAAATACACTTAATACACTCTTATGCTAAGTCAATAGCCTATTTATGAAATTCTTGAACATTCTGAAAAATAAATTCAGTTAAGTTATTCTAAAACTCCTATTTATGAAATTCTTGAACATTCTGAAAAATAAATTCAGTTAAGTTATTCTAAAACTAAAATATATAAAAATAAAAATAAAAGTAATATATAAGGAATATAATCAAGAAATATTTTTTGTAGAAGTATATTGTAAGAAAAAATTGAAGTAAAAATTATATCTCAAGTTATAAGTTTCACATCCACTAGACATCACTACTGAAATATCACAACAATGAGCTAGAAACCTAAAATTTATCGTCGTCTCTTTCTACAAAGAATTAGATCAAGAGGATCTATTGCAAAAACAAGAAGAATCTACATTTTCTCAACCGAACAATCAAAACTCAACACTCTCACTCACCCTTGATGATTTCCAATGCACTAGTGATAAGAACTTTAGTAGTGTTGCAAACTATGAGTGTGTTTGGAAATCACTGCTAATGCTCTTATCACTAGTGCATTGGAAATCATCAAGGGTGAGTTAGAGTGTTGAGTTTTGATTGCTCGGTTGAGAAAATGTAGATTTCTTCTTGTTCTTGCAATAGATCCTCTTGAACTAAATTTCTAATTATTTGCATGACAGAAGGACTAAAAATATACCATGTGACTCTTTATCATGCAAATGTCATAGGGTCTCATCACTAGAGAAAATATACTTCATACATTCTTCTGCTAGGTTATAATAACCTCATTGGGCAACTACAGAACATATACAAATTTCATTCATGTTTTGTGAAAAAATCTTGTATTTTTACAACAAAAAAGAAATTAAAATAAGTAACGATTGCCTTCTCATAAAAAATGAAGTTACTATTTCAATATGCAAAAGAAATATTTTTGAAAAATATATTCAGAAAAGTTATTCTAAATCTAAAGCAAATCTTAAAAAGTATTGTAATAAATTAGCCACTAGATTGTAATTTATATATCGATCTCAAGTTATAGATTTTCACAACAACATCATAACTAAAATATCATCTCTTCTACAAAGATTTAATAGATGATAGAAAAGTGCATCATGAGATGTGAACGAACTATTGTTGTTGTCGTGTATCATTAGATTAAATAGTTGTTGATGCATGTGATTGGACTCTAGAGTTTTTGTGTGTAAAACATTGGTTAGAATATAAATTTTGATGTGATATACTTTTCCGTGCATTTTGTTTTGGAAATATTTGCTTTTTGTAAAACTCTTTGGGATGTCACCATTTATGAGGTGAAGGATTAGTCTTGGGTGTCAATTTAAGTGGGTGTTTTCTGTTGATTTCAATTTCGGCGTAGGATTGATAAATGGAATGCATCACTAAGTGTAAGATTAGTCTTGAGATTCAACGTCTTGTAGGAATATGACATAGATTCAAAGTATTGATGAGATATTAGGTGGGGATGGATGATATTGGTATAGGATCAAACAATGTTCATATTTGGAATAGGAAATTCTTTGGTGCCTCATTGAATGGTTGTATGGTTGTTATTTTATTCATTTTCTTTGTGATTACGGTGTAATTTCAATTTGACTGTAGTTATATTGAAAAAGTGTTGGATGAAATGTGCAAACATGTTGAAATTATAGTTCCAAAAACAAAAGATCCAAAAGCAAATGTCAACAGAAAAATGTGTAAAACCCAAATTAGAAAAGGTAGTGATGCAATGAGTACAAAAAGACTAATTTAGTTGGCGGCATTATGATCTCTGAACCAAGGCAACGTAAAATAGTGATGGCGAGTCTAATATTCTTGATAAAGGAAAAGAGAAAAGGATTCAAACTAATGAGGAGTTAGGTTCTTTATCCTCTTGAGAAGATGAGGAGCTAGTATTTGAATTACAAAATTCCCAACTCTTTCAATATCCACTACAATTCAGGAAAGGCGCCTCAAAACTTTTTCAAGAGGGAACTAATTCAAGGCCCCAACTCAATATTGAGGAAGTATTTGAAGAAAATTCATTGGAAGGTTTTAACATCCCACCAAAGAATATCCAAGTAAATACTCGTAAAGTACTCACTTTCTAAAATTATTTTATTAGTGCGGTTTGGTGCTAGAATTATCAAATTCACGGTGATTTTACCAAATTAACTCCATAATCAGATTATATTTTTATTTTCATTAAGTGTACATCCAAATATATAAGGAGTTATTTTGGAAAAATCAATGTAATTTTGACAATTCTTGCACCAAACCAAAAATGCACTAAGAAAAATAATTTTAAAAAGTGAGTACTATAAGTTATAAGTATTTACTTGAATATTATTTGGAGGGATGTTAAAATCTTCCAATGAATTTTCTTCAATGTCTTCCTCAATATTCAGTTGGGGCCTTGAATTAGTTCCTCTGAAAAAGTTTTGAGCTGTCTTCCCCAAATTGTAGTGGATAGTGAACGAGTTGGGAATTTTGTAATGCAAATTCTAGCTCCTCGTCTTTTCAAGAGTATAATGAGTCTAACCCGTCATTGGTTTGTATCTTCTTCTCTTTTCCTCTATCAAGAATTAATGTTAGACTCCCTATCATCATTATTATTTGAAACATTCTTCATACCCTCTATTTTACTTTGCCTTGGTTCAGAAATCATAATGTCGCCAACTAAATTATTCTTTTTGTACTCATCACATCACTACCTTTTTTAATTTTGGTTTTACGCATTTTTCCCTAGATATTTACGTTTAGATCTTCTTTTGTTTTTGGAACTATATTTTTAACATGCTTGTACATTTCATCCCAACACAATTTCAATATAACTGCAATCAAAACAATCAATCTAAATTACACCATAATCACAAAGAGCAATAATAAAATAACAATCATACAACAATTCAACCACAAAAGAATTTCCTATTCCAAATATGTACATCGTTTGATCCTACACCAAGATCAGCCCCGGCTAATAGCTCGTTAATACTTTGAACATATGTTAGATTCAGACTACAGTTGAATCTCAAGACTAACCTTACACTCAATGATGCAATCTATTTAAACCAAGAGAATACACCCACTTAAATTGAGACTAAGACTAATCCTTCGCCTCACAAATGGTGACATCCCAAATAGAGTTTTCTAAAAAGAAAATATTTGCAAAACAAAATTTCACTCGAAGCAGTATAATACACATCAGAATTTATTCACACTCCAGAGTATTACAAATAAAACCATAGAATCCAATCACACACATCATCAACTATTTAATCTAACAACAACAAAAAAAAATATATATATTGAATCATATAACAACTACAACTATTGAATCATATAAGGAAGTTAAAATCACCACCAAAAAAATATAAAGAAAAATAAAGAAGAAGAAAAAAGAGGAAACTTAGCCATATTGACTTTGTGTTGAAATTTTGTAGTAGAGGTAAGCTTGGACAGCAGACGGTTCCGAACAGGATTCAGGCACAAATCAAGGAACAGACCAAACCGACGGGCTGCAAACACAACTTCGTTGTCGTCCATTTCCAGCTTTGGTTTTTGCAGGTGGTGCTTCCGTCAAGTTACGGGTCAGACGGGTGGTTTCATTTTGGTTAAAACCAAGATCTAGAAAATCTCAAATCAAACAGGAAAAAATATCGAGTTACAATAAAGTGTATATCTATATAGAAGAAATTCAAGTTTATGTGCATGAAGATAGATCTGGTATAGATACAAATATTTCATCATGTTCCAGAAATTACAATGGGAAAGGGAGAATCTTTTATGCTGGGTTGGCCTTTTAGTGTATTGTTAAACAAATAAAAGTGACTAGAAGGGAATCTCCACACAAAACAACCATGAATAAGCAGTGAACTGAAGAGGAGGGAGAAACAGCTGCAGCTTGATGAATGAAACTAGGTTTGGGAGTTGGTAATTTTAATATTTATCCTAAAGGTTGCTTGTGTTGGGTTGATAAATGCTGAAATCATTTGGGCCTAACTATGTTGGCCCATACATTTACAAGACACGTGTTATCTTAATTCCTAACATATGGGTCGGTTGCGGTTTTCAACGGTGGTAATTTCCAAACCCGGAACCGATCGCCCAAACCCATCCTAAACTGCTTCTTCAGCCCGCGAAACTGCTCAACCCATTTTGACCCGTCCACTTCTCCTTTTTTCTCAGGGGTCAGTCGGGTTCGGGCGGGTGTAACCCATTTGTCCACCCATAAGTAGAGGCGCACAAGTGGAAATTGTCCTCCAATTTGTCCTACAACCTCCATAATTAGATGCTTATTAATTTGCAAAAAAATGTATGTAGTTTAAAACCCTATGGAAAAAAAAATGACAAAACACCCTATGAAAGTTTAGATAAAAAAAAAAAAAACTATGTGGAGCTTTTTATAAGGCTTGTAACACATGGAATTTTTTGATTAAAAAAAAAAGTTAACATTGAAGATGGACTTTTTTTCTTTGGGTAGCAATTGTATTGTAATTATTATTTTTTATTTTCTTAATTTGTTATTTTCCTTAATTTGCAGTTTTATATATGTTTCTCTTTAGTCATATTCTTTGGATAGTAGGTGTATTTATAATTGGTATTTGTGATTTTTCTTAATTTGTAGTTTTAAATTTGTTTCTCTTTTGTCGCATTTTTTGGGTAGCGGGTTTTTAATTGGTATTACTGACTTTCCTTAGTTCATGATTTTCCTTAATTTAAAGATTTAAATTTGTTTCTCTATAGTCATATTCTCTTTAGTTGTCTTGTATTTCCTTTGGATAGCAAATGTATTTGTAATTGGTATTATTTGCCAAAAAGATATGAGAGAAAAATTATGAGCTTTACAGATATACAGATGAATTATTTTTAAATAAACTCCGTATACGTTATATTAAGATTAAAATATATCTTAAAAAAACCCTATAAATATTATGGTTTTTCTTACAAAATCAAAGATTTCAAATTAATTGTTGAACCTATTAAACAGGGCCAAAATATTTGATATTTATTATGAAGGAACAAATGGAATGAATCAATTCTCATTAAGTGTGATCAAAGTGATAGTACAACTTATATAGGGGAGGTGAAATACTATAGGAACGACTATGCTACACTGACTATACGCTAACAGTCACTCTAATACAGCAGGGTAAATGTAACTAACTGATAACTTGTATAACAAGTTGTCTCTATATTTAGGATTTATTATCACTAATGTCTTCACAGTGCAATAGCTTCCCACAAGTTGGAGGTTGGTAAATATCTATCAATCTCAACTTACATCGTGTAGAACATCTGTCCTACGAGAACTAGAATTTTAAAAAAGATAAACATGATTTGTTACAATAAGTCACAATCACCTATACATATAATTTTAATCGAAATCTAAATTTAATAAAGCATTATTTATAATTTACACATGTTAACACAAAGAAAAAGAGCATATAGACGGGCACGAAGTGCCCATCAACCACTAGTCACTCACTATATGTGTGTATATGTGTGTTTTTCAGGCAACCTTATAGTCAAAAGATAAATAAAGGAAAAATTGCATTTGAATATGTATAATAAATTTGGCTATTGAATATATGCTAGATTTAATTTTATTTTAAGGAAATTCTAAATTTTGGGGAATTTTAAAAATAAAGGAGAAATGGAATTTGAATATGGATAATAAATTGTTGAGTATATATGCGAATTTTATAAAAACAAATTATAAAAAGTTATCAATTACAATAGAATATTACTATAGCAGTGGGTGAATTTATGCCATGCTCTATTGATGAATAATGTTGTAGAAAGTATTGTTTGATGCTAAGGTTGGTCAAGTTATGTATACATTTTCAATAAATTATAGTTTCGTACTTTCTTTTTATTTAATAAATTTGTAATTTCAAAAAAAAAATTATCATTTTTCCCTTCTTCAAGCCAAGTCATGTGCCATGCAAAATATGATAATATCTAGGATGAGAAGATGCAAAAAAAAAAAAATGAAAAAGTACCATCTTAGGGTGCTCCAATCCAATTCTTTGAAAAACTGAATTTCTAGGAGCAACAATATTGATCGTACGATCTTGATATAGAACACAATGCAAGATCTCAAAAACAAAT
>Ga0315913_1006987_pt1 | contig 13610 bp, 21 predicted proteins | sample MpolsnodulesMG_FD_207736 | JGI IMG/M metagenome (GOLD analysis project Ga0315913, IMG submission 207736) | Medicago polymorpha root nodule microbial communities from Los Angeles, California, United States - small nodules | ecosystem: Host-associated > Plants > Roots > Nodule | place: USA... | reverse complement strand
TTTTCCTTACAATGAGATCATGTCTACATCTTCTAATTCTGTCAATAATTTTGTTAATTCAAATAATACTGCACATAATTCATCAAATTGGTTTACATCTAGTTTTACTCTCCCTACACCTATTCAACATATCTCACCAGCTCCTAGCCCACAAGTTTCCTCACCAGCACACAGTTCACAGTCTCCCTCACCAACTCAAACTGACTCCCCTACATCCCTTCACTCTATAGCTCAAAATGACTCCCCTACATCCCCTCACTCTTTGGCCTCTGCCTCTACAATTCAACCATCAAACTCACCCTCTCCTATTTCAACATGCAATACACAACCAACCTCAAATTCATCTAGCCCTGGCCACTTACCTCCACTTATCCAAAATGCTCACCCCATAAAAACTAGAGCCAAGCATGGTATCGTGCAACCAAAACAGTACCCTACCCTACTCCTTACCCATGTGGAACCCTCAACTGTTTCTCAGGCACTTAGTGATCAAAACTGGTTAGCTGCAATGAAAGATGAGTATGCAGCTCTTGAGAAAAATGGAACTTGGACTCTGGTTGTTCCTCCTGCTCATAAGAAACCTATCGGATGCAAGTGGGTGTTTAGGGTTAAAGAGAACCCTCATGGCAGCATCAACAAGTACAAGGCCAGATTAGTAGCTAAAGGCTTTCAACAAACAGTTGGGTCAGATTATACAGAGACATTTTCCCCTTTGTTAAGCCAGTTACTGTTCATACTGTACTCACTATTGCTGTCACCAACAAGTGGCCAATTCAGCAAATCGATGTGAATAATGCATTTTTAAATGGCAATCTGGAGGAAGAAGTATACATACAGCAACCTCCAGGTTTTGAGCACTCTGACAAATCTCTTGTTTGCAAATTAAACAAGGCTCTCTATGGTCTCAAACAAGCTCCTAGAGCTTGGTTCGAAAGACTTAAGAGTTCTCTTGTTCAACATGGCTTTAGAGCAAGCAAGAGTGATCCTAGTCTTTTTATGATCAGAAGTTCGTCACTCACTATTCTAGTTCTAGTGTATGCTGATGACATAATTATCACTGGGAATTCTTTAGCCTACATTCAAAAGCTTATCAGCCAACTTAACTCAGAATTTGCTCTCAAACAACTTGGTACATTGGACTATTTTCTAAGGATTGAAGTTTCATATCTTCCTGGTGGTTCTCTATTTCTTTCTCAAGCAAAATATATCCGAGATTTGTTAGTCAGGGCTCATATGGATTCAGCTAAAGGGATAAGTACACCTATGGTATCTAGCAGCAAACTGACCAGGTTAGGTTCCAACTATGTTGCTGATCCTACGCTATATTGATCCATTGTTGGTGCTCTTCAATACGCTACTCTTACTAGACCAGAAATTTCATTTTTTGTCAATAAAGTGTGCCAGTTCCTCTCCCAGCCTTTGGAGGAACATTGGATTGCTGTAAAACGTATCCTTCGTTATCTCAAAGGCACACTACAACATGGTCTTCTTATTCAAGCTGCTCCTGTCCATCAACCTTTCACTCTTACTGGTTTTTGTGATGCGGACTGGGCTTCGGACTCAGATGACAGAAGGTCCACTGTCTGGAGCTTGCATTTACTTAGGGCCCAATATTGTCTCATGGTGGTCTAGAAAGCAGAATCTTGTTGCTAGATCTAGTACAGAAGCTGAATACAGGAGCCTTGCCACTCTATCCACTGAGATTCTTTGGCTTCAGTCCCTGCTCTCTGAATTACAATTTAAATATCAGACACCTCATATCTTGTGTGACAATTTAAGTACTGTTTCCCTTGCTCACAATCCTACTCTACATAGCAGAACAAAACACATGGAGTTGGATATATTTTTTGTCAGGGAAAAGGTCTTAAATAACAGTCTCACTGTCTCACATGTGCCTGCTCATGAACAATGGGCTGATATTTTGACCAAGCCTCTCTCTGCAAATCGGTTTCTGCACCTCAGAGATAAACTTAGAATCTTTGATAAGCTCACTGCTGCAAAGACTCCTCTAGTTTATAGGGGGGTATGTTAGAGTAGTGTAGTAAGGTTAGCTTCTTAGTGATTAGTCATGACAGTTGGTGCATGTGCCAACTGTTGAGTTGGATAAAGTAAGAGAACTCTATATATACATTGACTCCACCTTGTAACAATTGATATAGTAAATACAAAATAAGTTACATTCAGAATTTCAATAATTTCTTCCTTAATATTAGTAACTAACTCAATGTGCAGTGTATTTTGGAACAGTCCTGGACCTATTTGCAGGGCCCAACAGAGGCCCATTTCTATCAACGATCCACACACATTAAATTGATTTTAATTGTTAAAATACTTATTCTTTCAAAAAAAAAATGTTACTAAAATACTTATTTTATTTTTGAACAACACTGGGTGAAATGAGAGATAAATACATGCTCCCTTTCAATGCTTAGATTTAACCCAAAAGCCAAACCAATATTTACATTAGTTAAAAGAAAATGAAAGAGATACATATCATCACCCCCTTTGAGAATGATACCATGCCTACAAACTAGTACAAGCTGATCTTCTAAGATTAGATTACAGCTCCAATTTCACCAAAACTTTTCGATACCCATTTTCAAAATGCCTTTTTCCGTGTAGACACTTTGGCCACAGCTTTCATACTTTGAGAATCTCTGAAGCACACAAAATGCACTAGAGTTTTCCCATTCGGATAAACTGCAAAAACACTAGTCCCTATTTTCTTATGGCACAAGGAACACATGTTATCATCGCTAATCTTTATAACTGCTTTCCTCTTATTGTATAGTTCATCTTTCACCTGTGAAAACAAAATTGAGTCGTTATGTACCCACATTGTAACAAAACAGAAGCATTTGAATGTGCAAAATTAGACGAGAATTCGGATCTTAATGATGATTTCGATAAAACCTAACTGAGAAGTTGTCAGTTAAGATATTTCATTATATCCCTAAAGGCCATTCCTACCATTTTCTTCCAACAATCTTAAATAAAAATCTTGATTGCTGATGTATGTTTACCTGAAGGTTCTCGCTCTGTCTCAAGCTTCTGACAACTGAACAATTACGATACATTTCACTAGATTTTCTCACAAGGGGCCCAAGAATTGGAAGCAAGTTCTGCAGATAACATCCAATTGTTTACTAAATCGAAGAAATAAAAAAACAAATAATGTCTAATAAAATATATTAAAAAAACTCAGCTAACAGCACAAACTCCACCGGGAGAATAAGTTGGACCGATAAGAAAAATGTTGCTTGTTATATAGCTATTGCCCAACACCAAAATTGGAAAAATTACCATGAAATCATAAACCATGTTCTCTTCAATAAGCCAAATCTAATATAGTTATGCGTTGACTTTATGTTTGATGAAATAAAGAGAATTCCAACCTCATTTCCTCAATTATACCTGCAGTTTGGTCTCTTTTGGTAGGAGTTTAAGGGCCTGGGCTCCATTGGTTCTATCCCACCTGCGGCTTAACAAATCGAGGGCCTCATCAAGCATGATAGAAGTACCTTCTTCCTCGGTAAATTCTTCTGTGTCAGCATCACTCCTACCACTGTCGCTACTCTGACTAGCTTTTGCGTCCTCTGCAATCTCTATTGCAGCAATTTTCTTTGATCCTCCTCGGCTTATAGTTCTTGATAATGATTTTGAAGTGACTTTTCGAATGGATTTATTCCGAGGAGATAATAGATTTGAAATTTTCTTTTCGTAGTTCTTGGTCATCCTCCGTGGATTCAGATAGATTTGCAGAAGCATTAGGTATATATTGCTGGGAGATTTTACAGAACACTTCTGGGCAGATTCATACACATGATCACAATAAGACAATGCCAGTTCTGGAACATGAAGCTACAAATGAAAAGGGAGTTCACTTATTCCCATTATACTCACAACAAAACTAATATTTATGTAAAATACATGTTGATGAAGCAATTAAACCATTACAACTGTTGTTTATACAGTAAAGACGAGATGGCATTTAATTAATATACCTTATGAACATACAAAGATAATGCTAGTTCATGTTGGTTCATTTTTCCCAACAATATTGCCCGCTCTTCGTATAAAGCATCTGATGGAAGAAGTTTCAGAAGAGCTTCTGGATTATATCCTGATATACTCTCCAAGGCAGACAGCAATTTTTTCCTTTTAGGGGAGTAAACTTTCTCGTCCCATTTCTGTTGAGAACTTAAATCAGCGTGCCAATCAAGTACTTCAGAAAGATAGATATGTACCTGCATTGCAGAGTGCAGAAAGTAAATAGAGATTTTTCTCCTATTATTAATCAAATCAACCATGAAAATACCAGAGATAAATGCTTTTGAAAAAGAAAAATAGAACTGCGTTGGTCCTTAGAGTCATTGAATCAGATGCCAAAGGACCTCACCATTTCATTTTGCAAAGTTCCGGATACGGCATCCTCATTCATTGAAAGCACGAGCTCCAAGTATGTTGCTTGCAAGTTTGGAGCATGTTGCTTCAAATATAAGTTAACCATATCTGCTGGAATATTTCCAGACAAAAAGAGCGCAATAGTTTGGGTTGGGCAGCTTTCAAGAACAAGCATGGAGTACTCTAGAACAAGTGTTGGGTCTGTTTCACAAAGTGGCTGCATCAGAAACCCACCAAATCAGGAAAAATAGCATCAATTAACAATAAGCAATGCATAATGGAAATAATAACACCTTTAAAGAGGTTGGAGTCTTGCGAGAACTTCAATTCATGCATGACAGAAATTGAATACGTATTTTTAACTAATCCGCTAAGTGACTGCAAATATTTTCCCATCCAGCTATATGGCAGAAGAAAAAAGGACTAAATTATCCAATAAAATTAAAACAGCTCACTGTTGTCCATTGTCCCCACATTACGGCTAAAGAAAAAATGATGTTTGATAGCGAAATTCCATCTGATGGACACTACTAAATAAAATTAAAAAGGGAAATGCTAACTTGTGCCCTTAAAGCACAAGTTTAATAGCCAAATGTAGAAACTTATTTTTGGAAATTGTGCATTCAATGTCTTGAAAAGTTAAAAACTTATTTTTTTGAATACAAAATTTATGCTTTAATTCTTTTTTTAGATTCTTAACTTGTGCCCTTATGGCACAAGTTAACATGACCCAATTAAAAATCATTCCTTCGTTTAAGCCATAATAAATACACCAAAAGTAACAATGCCCTTATTATCTGATCACAGATTATATAATGTCATATATCCAGACTTTGTTGCTTCGTCGCACTATGTTAAATCAATCATTTTATTGAGGAAGAAAACATATAGGCATGACAGCTGTTTAAAAACAGAAGCAAAATGTTTATCAGCAAAACTATTGACCAAATTTACCTTGAGGTACTCGATGATGGCCTCGGGCTTGAATCTATGAACAATCTTGGACTGGCTAGACTCTGACTCTTTCACCGATTTATTAATAATTTCAAGGGCTTCCCGGTGCATGGAATTGCACTTATAAAGTTCTACTAAAGCAACATGATAACTTCCTTCTTGAAGTATCTCTTCACATATTTTCAGATCACAGTAGTTAAGACCTCTCAATAAATTTTCAGCCATAGAAGGTTGTCCAGTTAGAAGCATTGCTTGGAGTAGAGCAGTATCCAATATTGAAGCCATCTCTCGAGCTTCTGAGCTCCAATGCCTCTGACACCAATAATTTTCCGAGTAGTAACTTCAATATCAATTGTGATCAAAACCAATACTAGTATTGGATAGCTTTAACGTTACAAAAAGGATTAAAGACATCTAATGTCCCACAGCTTCAGCATTAATCTTGCACACATTGTTTAAAGAAATTTACACTACTTCAATATGTATATTACTTTTTGTCAACAAAGTACTAAACAAGTACGATACTTCCCTCTTTGACCTCCAAATATATGCACGAGTTGTAAATTCTAGCAAGTCTACCCCAAAAGCATTTGTCGTTGCATATTGAAGATAAATAGAAACATTAATTGTACAAGCACCACATGTGATACATGAAAAAGGAATAAAAAAAAAACTCAGTATTTACCTTGTTTATTTTCTTAAACCTATTACTGTTATAGGATTCAAAGTTATTACCAACTGCATCAAAAACTACTTCCTCGGTTCCTTCTGCAGTGGCCTTCTCAATAATACTATGTCTCTTCTTGTGCAAAAATTTTATGAGAGCCATTAGCATATTATGGCTCATTTTTGTCGATTCAAGTTCTGCATTGTCATCCAATTCTGACATATTAGATGCTGAAGAGGGCTCCATATCATCAGACATAGACGAACCTCTGGAAAGATGCAAAGGATCCCCAAAAATGTCCAACTTGTCTGAATCATGAACAATAGTTGTCTTTGGAAGGATAATGGATGTATACAGAGAAAGAACATAGGTTATATCTACTTGAGATGCTAGGAAATGTTCCATTGACTCCTCATAGCTTCCATTGTCAAAAAGATAGTGGGCATACCTATAATGTAACAAAACACATTTAACAACTTAGTGAGAAAATTGAAAAACGAGCAATGAGAAGCATGTCAAGATTTTAGTACTTAAGAATTTCACTAGAATGAATGAAATGCAAAAGATTCCACAAAATATATTTCACCTATTATTATTGAAGACATCATTATGCAACCCATATCAATAGCCCAATAACCATATGCATACTGGTATTTTGGGGCTGGCATAAATAATTGAAAAGACCTTACATAAAATCTCATATTTCAATATCTTATTTATACTCTCAAATCTGTAGAGCTGAAACATGGGCTCTTAACTTGTTGACACATGGCAGGACAATATTACATTATAGTGTAGTTACAGATATTTATAATTTAACTATGTAAAGAGCAACGGAATAATACTTGTGACATTATTTATCTAATTAACTCTATAATTTATATGAAACTAGATAATAATGGACAGAATATGGAAAGATATCAAACTCTCTTATATCAATACAATTCTTTCCTTTTGTCTTAAATTACAGTGGTCAAAATTATTTAGATATTTCTTTTGAGCAGTAGGAATTTTCTATGCATTGCATAGCCACACGTCCACACCCTAGTTATATGATAATTAAACCATCAATTTGTTATCATTTTAAGTTTTTTGTCAACAAATGAAAATAAGTGTTAAATTTGGACTGCCAGCTAACTGGTTCAGAGAGATGTGATGAATTAAAACGAAATAAAGAAAGAAAACTGTCTTCCTTTTTTTTTTAATAAAGGAAACTGTCTTGTTTGTTTCAGTTTCTTTAACAAGAATAATCTAATATAGCTATGAACCTTATATGAATTGAACCCTCCTTTGCAGCACGGAGATTTGAATCTTCAGGTGGAAGGAGCTTGCACAATGACAAAGCTTCTTCGAAGTTACCAGCAGCTGTTAACTGGACAATCTGCAATGAAATAGTACAATCCTTAACTTGATAGTTGAGATATAATACCAAAACACCAAAGTATAATATATAACCAATACCTGGGCTCCAAGAGGAACAGGAAAGAGGCAGTGAACAGAATTTTCTAAAGCAATAATCACTGAATTGTTGCTCTGGCGAAGATGGTGTACATTTCGAAAAACTATTGTTTGTATCAATGGATATGGACCTCGAAGAGATCGAATCTGCAAAATGCAAGCAACACAAAGTGTAAAGATACACAACCTCTTCCATGAAAAAAAAAAAAATTAAAAATATCTCCGAAACTTGGTCTTAATAACCAGAAGTTTGACACCAAATACTTAGTTACCTCCACAAATCTTGGCAGCAGGGCTAAAGCATATGGATTCTGAATTATAACTTCTGTTGGGGCCTCTGACCAACAAATCCTACCTTCTGGACGAAGTTTTCCGTTTTGGTCCACAATGACGCCAATGTTGTCCTAAAAATGCACCAGAAGAACATCGGTTTATCTGACTCAAGAAAATGAAACAGCGTGAAATAGGAGGTTTTGAAAAGAACATTGGTGAATATTTTGATTGCTCTTCCCTGCTCTAATAGGAGCTAGATTTTGAATTCCCACCTCAATATTTCTAACATTTCTTATTTATATCCAATTGAACATTCTTTGGGCAATCAATATTGGGAGTAATGAATTTATACAATATTCAACTGTTTGATTTATGTGATACTGCCCCAGTGGCAGAAAACATATTCTCTCATTGTTGTATGTATAACTGATAACTCCCTACCTTACCTAAGTCGGAGCAGTTTACAACTTTAATCCCCAGCCTTTACGTCAGTTTGAACATGGTCAATATATCTATCCAACATAATTCCATTGGCTCATTGCCAACATTTCATGGAAAAGTAGAACGTGCATTTATCACATAAACTATATTCTAACTTCTAAGCATATATATCATTCAAGAGTCAAACAATGAAGTGAATACCTTGCCCAAAAGGAGCTCTCCGGAAGGAAGAGATACCACCAAAGGTGGTGCTAGCCTCCCAGAAGTAAAAACTTCAGATATTGAACCACTCGTAGCATTCAGAATCACGTACGCTTTTCTAATCCCCAAACATATATTCTCACCACACCAACTCATTGACTTCACCACATCTGGAACACCAAAGTCTTTCACCTCCACAAATCCTCTACCACCTAGGAAAAACACCAGCAACAGTGTCCAACACATGTCAATGTCTGACGTCAATACATGTAACTACATTCAATTAAGCCATTTTTTTTCATATTAGTGTCAACGTGTCAGTGTCGTATCTGGTGTCCGCGTTAGTGTTGGTGCTTTATATAACAAAACACATCAACTACAAGTACTACATGATGCATAGATATAAATTAATTGAAATCAAATTAACTTCAAAAACTAATACTAATCAAATTAAACTAAAAGAATGAAAATAGCATTGAATGAGATGAAATTACCGTCGTGTCTGAAGATACAAACACGCTTCTGCCTCGCAAAGCACAAGAAGCCTCTATGTCCATCCCAACAAAACGCATTAGCACCTTTCGCTTTGGTAATAACAGCAATAGTCTCAAACGTAGGAAGCTTATGAAACGCAATGGATTCCGATAACGAAAGAAGAAACTCTCTCGATTCCACCACCTGCATTGACACCACAGGCTTCTTCGCGAATCCGTTTACGTTTCTCTCTAACACATACGCTTCCTTCCGTATTTCCTCCGGCGCCGGTGCTGATTGCTCCGGTGCGTAAACGAGGAGAGATCCGTTGGAGCATCCTAAGAGGAGTTTGGAACCGTAGGATTCGATGGATTCGATTTTGGAGGGTGAGTTTGTGAGAAGCTCGAAGGAATCGTAGGCACTGTGCACCATTGTTGAGAAATTGCATTGATGAGTGAAATGGAAATTTCATGAAACGATGTCGTTTGGTGGAATGGTTCTTTGTGTCGTTGATGGCGGGGAACGCTTCTGGTGCGAACGTTTGTAGTTCATTGTGTTAACCGAACAAACTGTCATCAGGAATTTTTATTTATTTAAAAAACTTATAATTTTATTTATAAAATTTAAGTTGTGCGGATGGTGATTTAGTCAAAGACAAGGAAAGATCTTAGAGATCATAGATCACATATTTACTAGGGATGGCAATTGGACGTCCGAAGGACACCCGCAAAAAATATCAGCAATGGGTAGGATAAAACCCCGCTTTCATGGGTATGGGTTTGAGTCCAGGTAATTACCCGAAAATTTAAGTGAGTATGGGTGCGGGTAAGGGCACAATACTACCCAGCCCCGCAACCCGCATATACATATTTATATAATATAATAAATACTTTATTTATTTTTTGTGCATAAGTATTTAATTTATTTAGCTATTTACGTCTATATCTAAACCTAAAAACTAATACAGTAATTGTTTTTTGTTATTGTTACAATACAGTAACCGTTTCATCCTTCCTTTCATACCTTAAATCAATTTGATGTTTATTTTAGTATGCACTTTGAATGTTTTTACTTTTATTTTCGAGGGATATTTTGGATTTTTTTTTTACTTTCATTTTCGAGGGATATTATGGATGTTTTTTTATTTAGCTAAATATTATGATTCGTAGTATTTTATGAATTGATTTGAAAATTTTGGGAACATAGTTTTATTTTCAAGTGTGATATATTTTATTGTCTTTTCATAGTTAAAGTGCGGGTAATGGATACGGGTATGGGTACTTAAGTGCCCATAGGGTATGGAGAAGAGCACTAAAATTGTTGCCCATGAAAAGGGTACTATAGTACCCTACCCATTGTCATCCCTATACTTTACCTTCGTATAAAGGCATTAAGGGATTCAAATTTGGGACTTCTCCAATTCAAAACTTGTCTTTTTAGTACAATACCAAACTTTTCGAGTTAACCTCTTAAATATTATTCTTTGCATAACATAGTCCCTAAAATATAATTAAAAAAAACCTACTAATAAACCAAACTTTTGGAGTTAACCCCTTAAATATCATTCTTTGTGTAACATACTCTCTTCGTCCCAATTTATAAGCAAAAAACACAAATTCACAATTATTAAGAAAACAAAAACATATTAGTTTGAGGTATAATTTTTTGTGTTCTTCTTGGAATAAGTTTCATGGAAAGATGTAAAAACAATTCTTATTGGTTAATGATTATTGAGAGAATAGAAAGGAGAACAAATTGAATGTTTTGCATTTAATTTTACTTTGAAAAAGATGATTTTTTTTTTAAATAACATAAAAGTTGGTCTTTTTTGCTTATATTTTGGGACAAAGAAAATGAGATTTTTTTGCTTATAATTTAGGATGGAAAGAGTAGTCCTTAACATGTAATAAAAATATGGAAAATGTTAATTAGTGTCCCTAGGGTACTAGTTAAGAAAACTAAATATAGTATGAGTATCTTGGAACTTGTGTAGTCAAAGTTTAAAAAATATAAAAGATGATGTTTTCAATGCAAATATTTTTTTTGTTTCCTTAACTAATGTTTTGGGGGCACTGGTTAACAAGACCCTAAAAATAGATATAGGATTTATGTTGCGTTTGGTTTTGTGTTTGTATCATAAACATGCGTTTAAAGCCTTGTATGCCGTGAATTTAAAGAAGTTAGGAATGCTAGCTTTTGGTAGGCGCACACCATAAAAACAAACAAGATTAATCAGAATAGACTAACAGTGTAAAACAACTTGAGGGACAATCATATATACATCTTTTGCAAATCTCCAAGGAGAAATGCATTGTTCACATCAAGTTGATGTATATGCCAGTTGTTTATAGAAGCCAAAGCAATTATAGTTCTGATTGTGGTAAGCTTAGCAACTGGTGAATAAGTATCAAAATAATCCAATCCCTCATTTTGATTGTAGCTTTTAGCAACCAATCTAGTTGTGTATCTCTCTATGGTTCCATTTGCATGATGTTTGATTTTGTATATCCACCTGCAACCTATTGGTTTGATGTTTTGTGGAAAATCCACCAATTTCCATGTGGTAGTGTTTTCAAGAGCTGTAAGCTCAGCTTGCATTGCATGCTGCCAACAAGTGTGCTTGTTTGCTTCATCATATTTTGTTGGGTGAATGTGTGAATCAAGAGATAACGAATAAGCACAATGAGATGGAGACACATTAGTATAAGATAAGGAATCAGATATAGGGTACTTAACATTGACAGATAAAGCAGGAAATGAAGCAGATGCATTATTACAGAGATAGTCTTGTAAATGTGATAGGGGGTTAATGGTTCTGGTAGATTTTCTGATAATGGGTGGTGTAGGTGGTGCGGGTTCAATATATGGTGGTTCAGGATCAATAATAGGTGGAGAAGGAGTATGGGAAACAACTGGTGCAAGGTTACTTGCAGTGCAAGTATCAGATGAAAAATAATTACATGTAGTAGTTATGGATAAAGGATTTGATGGATAAGGTAAAATGTGTTCATAAAATTGAACATGTCTGGATATATGAATCTCTCTAGAATGAACATCTAAGAGAACTGAGCCTTTGAAGCCAATAGAGTAATCCAAAAAGACAGATTTTCTGGCTCTAAGTGATAGTTTGGATCTTTGTGCTTGAAGGGTAGATGAGTAGCATAAAGAACCAAAAACTTTGAAAGATTCAATATTAGGGACTTTATTGTGGAGTAACTGATAAGGTGATTTGTTGTGAAGGATAAGGGAAGTGACTATATTGATGATAAAGGTAGCATGAAGGAGAGCATATGACCAATATGAAGCATGAAGTTTGGATTGATATAGGAGAGCTCTACCTACATTGAGAATGTGTTGGTGTTTTCATTCAACCCTACCATTTTGTTGGGGGGTCTCAACACATGATCTATGATCTAAGATGCCTTTAGAAGCATATAATGAATGAAGTAAGAATTCAGGACCATTATTAGACATGATGGCTTTTGGAGTGATATGAAACTGGTTTTCAATGAGGGAAATGAAGTTCTTAACATGTTGAGAAACTTCAGACTTGGATTTTAAGAGAACAATCCAAACAAATCTACTATAGTCATCAAGAATGGTAAGAAAGTACCTATGGTTATGTACAGAAGTAGTGGATATAGGACTCCCAAATATCAAAATGCAAGAGTTCAAATTTACTAAAAGCAACAGACAAATTATAAGTAAAAGGTAATTTCTTTTGTTTGGAAAAATGACATATGTCACAAGTTGCATTATGATCAAAATTAAATCTGGGATATAGTTGAGACATATGAGTGAGTCTTTTATGAGATATAAGTCCTAATCTAAAATGTCATAAAGAAGAAGATGGGATGGTTAAATTTGTATTGGTGGAAATATGATTGACAGACAAATTATTGCATAAAGGTGTATTGAAAGAATCTAAAGCTAATCTATATAGACCTTCAATCTGATCACCCAAACCAATCATCTTCTGGGAGTGAAGATCATGTAAGAAACATTTATTATTATGAAAAGTGGCATAGCAATTTAAAGACTGACACAATTTAGAAATAGAGATCAAGTTCATATTGAATAAACGTGCATACATGACATTGTCAAGTTGAAAATGAGGTGAAAAGTGAATAGTTCCAGCATATTGAACAAGAACAAATACCATTAGGTAAATTAACAGGTTTTGGGTTAATTTTGTGATAAGAAGTGAACCAATGTGCAGAGGAAGCAATGTGTTCATTAGCTCCAGAATCTACAAGCCATATATCAGATTTAGAAGAAATGAAACAAGAGAAAATGGATGATATACCTGACATAAAAGGAGAGTTAATGTTTTATGTTCAATGGATGATTGTACCGTTCCCATGCACTACGGTTCTAATCATCTTCATTAGGAACTTCCATGGATCCATTGACAAACTTCAATTTGTTTTTCGCGCCAAAGGCACGAATCATGGAACGGCTCCATGCAAGATAATTTGTTCCATCCAATAGAGGAGTAACGAGAACAGAATTCGGACCTTCACTTGGATGAACGTAAAACACTGATTCAGTATCAGGTTGTGTTTGGCGAGGCATGGTGAAAACGAGATGAGACAAGGATCAAGACAAGAAAAATGCAAGGATTCAAGGATGAATCTAAGAAATTGCAGAGAATTTGCGAAGAATCAATGGTGAATCAATGGCGTGAGGTTGAAGAAGATGAAGAAAAGTTGTTATCACTAACTTTGTAACAAACTTT
>Ga0315913_1006985_pt1 | contig 13612 bp, 9 predicted proteins | sample MpolsnodulesMG_FD_207736 | JGI IMG/M metagenome (GOLD analysis project Ga0315913, IMG submission 207736) | Medicago polymorpha root nodule microbial communities from Los Angeles, California, United States - small nodules | ecosystem: Host-associated > Plants > Roots > Nodule | place: USA... | reverse complement strand
TCAAACATAAATTCTAGACATGGAATTGATGTTTAGATAACCACTCTTTGTATCTGATCTTAATGCTTTTCTATCATTCAAGAGATTGAGAAATCATCGATTGAATGATAGGAATGACTCTTGGATAGTTTAATGGTGCGAGACATTGACGATTGAACGATACAATTGAAGTCACCATATTATTTGGACACGGATGATATTGACGAGGGATACGTGGTAATATCAAATGAAAGCTAGAATCCATGCATGATCATTAGGTTACGTGTGACGCTTGATTAAGGAACCCTAATCCTAACAAGTTTTATGCCCTATTAATCTCAAGTCTTAATTTTATAACGTAGATATTTAGGTTGTAAACAAACAAACAAATTACTTTATCAACTTAAAATGATAATCGATGTCGAAGACGATACATAAATACTTACTTTTGATATACGTAAATATGCTACATCACTTAAGATATTTGATTTTTTTTCCTTTATCATTTAAAAAGTGTAACAAAATAGATGAGTATCTTTATACTTACTTTTTCAATCCAAATTATATCCTTTAACAACTTTTTCTTTAATAAAAATTGTTGTTGGTGTCATTGAAAAAATTTAGATGATATTTTTTTGTTATATTGTTATGTCATTGAGTAGATTATTTGTTATTTTGGTTTAATCAAAAACAAAATTTTATAAATCCACCATTCATAATTTTTAAACTTTAACTCAATAAAAATAGCAGAAAGACGGGCACGTGAGTACCCGTCTTTTCGCTAGTAATAAATAAAAACAAAAAGATGCAAATGCTAGAAGACATTAGACCTAACTCAAGTGCAACATAAACGAGAATATATAGTAAAAAACCAAACCTAGTGAACCAACCCTAAAATATCATAATTTCAAAGTAACTTTTGAAAGGACATACACACAAAATATGTAAATTGAATGGTTGTTGTTAAGTAAACAGAAAAAAACAATGGTTTGTTGTTAAATGCTATTAATGTTATTAAAACTCTTTTTTTATTTAATTGTTAGTATTATGTATTGTAATTACCCCGAGTTGTCACGTTTAAATTTTCTCAGGGTGTGTTTGTTTAAAGTTTATTAAATTTATTTTTATGAATTATTCTTAGAAATAACATTCTTTGATATCTTTCAAAAAAAAAATCCTTGAAATATAAAGATGTGAATTTTATTTTAAGGTATTTAAAAAAAAGATGTTTGGTTCACATGAATATTTAAAACAAGGAAATTAATAGGTAGTTACACATGTACATTTTTATCTTTTTATTTACTTGAATCTACAAATATAATTTGAAAAAAATGCACCATTAAAATCTTTAATTGATATGCCAGGTGTACTTCATCATTTTATTTCATATATAAAATATGTATATATACAGAGGTGTTGAATCGGTGTTGATTCTAAAAAAATTAAAGCCTATTCAATTTACATACTAGTATTGTTTTTTTTGTTTTGGAACATACTAGTATTGCTAAAGACTATTTAATTTATCCTCGTGAGCTTAACTTAAGTTGTATGGACAATGCATAATATATAGTGACGAAGCCAGAAATTTTATAGACTCTGGACAAAAAATTTATCGCAAATTCATATGTGACATAATATATATAAATAGTCATAAATCAAAATAAAAGAGGTTCGTCATTTTTTCAACAAAAGTACAATTTGAAATAAGAAAGATGAAATATAACCTGCCAATAGCGTGCTAAATAAAATTAGGAGGTAAATGTCCTTTTCCGCGACCTCTTTCGAGTGAATGTTCGAATAATATCAACATCATCAAGTGACTTGAATATCTCCCGCTCGGTGTAACATATCATCAAGTCATTCAACCACACATTATTGATCTTGTTGCGCAATTTAGTCTTGATAATCTTCATTGTTGAAAAAGCTCTTTCAACGGAAGCTGTCAACACCGGCAATATCAAAGCCAACTTAATGAGTTTGTGGACCAATGGAAATACCAAATGTTTCTCAGTTTGAACCATCTTCTTAGCCAAACTTTGAACATCTTCACAAGAAGAAAAGGAAGCATGCCTTTTCACTTGAAGACTCTAAATTGCGGTTTGGAATTTAAATAATCAACTCATTCACCCATTAACAAATAACAAGCATCATTAACAAAATAGAACAAATAGCAAAGGAAATAACATATAATTAAAACAAACCTAGAGGATAGTGGAGAGGAAAGGGATGAAAATGGAACCAGACTGAGAGTTGAGAGCGGGAGAGGCGCAAGTTGAAAGAGGGAGTCAGAGAGAAGCAAAGGAAAGTAAAACAGAGACTGCGAGAGGGAGAGTCGCTGGTAGAAAAGGAGAAGAGTTCTCTATATGCGCTGAAAATATAGAAACAAAACACTTGAATTCTGTCTATTTTTTTTAGTAGGAAAAAAGGCTATTGGGTTGGACTTGTATAAAGAAAGTAGCAGCTGAGCCCGGGCTAGCTGGGGGTGCCACTGCCCCTATATTGTAAGGTATGGGGTTCGAACCCCGGAAAAAAAAACTATTTAATTTACATAAAATATTCGAATATTCTATATTCCAATATTCATGCTATCTATTTTGGTTTTCTGCTTTTAGCAACAAAATATGCGCGAGCATTACCATGGTCATGGAGTATATTGCCAGGTCAATCACATGCAAAACGAGTTGGAATAATTAATACCAGGATTACAAATTTAAATGAGAAATCATCATTCATCACAAGCAATTTAATGTTAATTAATTAATTTATCTGCACTAACATTCTTTACACCTCTCCTACTGTTTGCCTTTTTGGCAACTGAAAATGGCATATACCCCCCTTTGGTTTAATTTATAAGAAACAATTTTTTTTCTTGCCAAAAAAAAAATTAGATACATTGAATAATTTATGTATTTGGTTTAAATTCTTAACTAGATACATAAATTATTTAATATATCTAAAAAGTTAATTGTTTTTTGTAAATATAATCGGAGGACGCATCTGCTAATTAATATACCAATTATTTAGGTTATTTTTATTTAAAGGTAAATGACTTAAATATCCTTAGTGTTAAGTATAAAAGTTAGCCATTCCATACCCCCATATACCAATTATTTAGGTTATTTTTCTCTTTCAGATCTCACTGCTTCACTTGCTTCCCCTTACATACTGTGACTCTCCAGTTTTTGTCCGTTCTTCCATACCGAATCTCTCCATCGCAGGACCTTCAGGTTAGGTTTCTATGCTTTGTTACGTATTGATATTTTTTTTGTTTTGTTTCTATGCTTTGTTGTTGCTATTTGTGTTTCATTTTGATGGCGTTCCTTTGTTATTGCTATTTTTCATCCATTTAGATATATTTTGTTACTGTTAGTGTTATAGTTCATCCACTCTGATAACTAACAAGAGTGTTTTGATATGATCAAAAGTAAAAATATAGTATATGAAAGATGTAGCAATAGCATCATACGGGATAATGCTTATTTCTTACACACATACACGTATGCCCTATTTTTACCACAAAATAGAAAGCCCTATTTTTTCCCCTGAAAAAAAAAAGAAAGCCCTATTTTTTCAACAAAATTAAAAACCCTATTTTTCGACCACCTGACCCCGCCATATACAATCCTCCATAAAATAAAAAAAAAATCCGTTTATTGTATTTTCATTAAAAACATATAATAATTAATTTTTTTTGAAGGGATATATAATAATTAATTAATAGTTAATTTTTTAGGAAAATTATTCCCATCCATTTCTCATCATTCAGCATTCTCCTAATTTTTCCCTTCTTTACTTTTTATAATTTATCTTTTAATTTTTGATCCCGTGCCTAATCGAAATCTAATATTTTACCAAAACACTAATAAAAAATAAATAAAAAATTCCCTCAAAAAAGTAGAATAATTTCCTTAAAAAAATCAAGTAGGGCGTACAAAAAATGATTTTATTCAAGTTTCATTCATCATTCAAGTTATGGCAAGGAGAAACATAGTAACATTTGAAAGTAAAGAAAAAACATTTTTCATCTTAAATTAAAAAAAAAAACTAAAGAGTACTACTAAATGTTACAAGTCAAGTTTCAAAATAAATAAGAACTTAAAAACGGAAATCATGACTGAATAAAATCATTTTATTAGTCTTTTCTTTCTGGCACTCCTTGTGCTTGAGAGTTTTGATCCGTCGAAAATATAATTGCATTTTACCTTCTTAAAAAAAAAAAGAAGGTGCTTTGGTTAAATTATAGGAACATGTTTAGTTATTGTGTTTCCTTTTTTGACTTTCTTCCAAAAGGGTCAAGGTCCCTAAATGATCGTTCAATGATAAAAGAGGTAGGGGTGCAAAGACAGACATACATAAAGTTTGCGTAGAAGCAGCCACCTTTAAAAGAGTGTGTAATAGTTCACCGGTCGAGCGCTCTTGCGTCGAAGATCATCTAGGGCTAGGCTAAGCAATAACATTAAGCATTACCCAAAAAAATAATATCCATCTACCCACTCATCACTCGGTCCCTCCAATTCCTTTTTTTTTTTGAAAGGTCCTCCAATTTATTTCTCTATGCATAAACCCCCCTCCCCCATATTATAAAGGTGCGTTATTTTATTTTATTTGACAAATATAAAGGTGCGTTATTGTTTCCAACAGCTCCTTTTCGTGTTCTATATGTTCTAGTCTTAAAATTTTGGATGGCCAATGCCTATCTAAATTATGTTGCAATTATTTCGGTCGTCAATTTTCGTTCAATTTTAATGGTGAACCTATCTAACCCTAAGATATTTTGTATACTTTATCCTTATAATAGCAAATATTATAAATGAACAAATTCGTCTAACTATGGGTAGAAGAAGAAAAATAATTTATATTTTATTAGGAATTTTCATTTATCAATGATATAATTGATTGCATAAAAAATTGATGTGGATACCCAATTTTATATTTATCTAATTACACTGTTATATATATATTTTTATAATATTTCAAATATGCGGTACATGTGCCTAATATTGATATGATCTTTGTTCAATTTAACAATATCCTGGCTTTGATTAGGGTTTATCATTTTTTTTTATCAAGAATTAGGGTTTATCATTGTGCTACTTGTGGAGTACAACCCACTAGGTCTTGTGTCGTATTGAGCGAGCAAAAGATTAAATGTTGAATCTTTTTCACAATGTGTTTTAACATCATTTGATGACTAAAGCTGATTAGCTTTGATTTATTATATATATACAAATAAAGATAACTAAATTTATTTTTTTGACAAGAAAGATAACTAAATTTATTTTTTTGACAAGATGATAACTAAATTTATTATATACCAAATTTTATCATCAAAGATGATTTTATTCTGTATATAAGAAATCATAAAGATGGTTAGATTTGGATTTTCGAGTGTGTTGAACTTAACCGACGTTTTAGTTATTAAATTGAATTAATCTTTTTTTGGCTACTAATTGAATATTAATCTAATATCTTTGTCTAGTGTACTTGTAATCAACAAAATCTCAATTATTAGCTCAATCTAGCGATTGAGAGATTAAATACTCTAAGGTATAAGATTGAAACTATATTTGTTTTTGTGATTGTATAGATTTCAATGTGTGATCACCCCTTTTCGATTATGTAGATTCGGTCTGGTTGCGAGGCCACTCCGCTAAAAAATTATTTTCCAAACACGCGCCAAGTTAAAGATTATTAAAAAAAATTGAAGGAAGTTTTTTTAACAGAAGGAAGTTAAAGATTATTGTTTGGCAGGCGAGAAATCCATTACCATGATTGGAAAAAGTCCTAACCATGGCAGTAAAAAAAAAACTTCAAAAAACATAAGAATATATTTAGAATGTTTAACTAATCGATTTGATTGTTTCGTGTTATTAATAAAAGCCCCATGAACAACTATTTTGATCTAAAAATAACTAAGTACATTGTACAAGCCAGATGATAAAATGGTCTAACTAACATGACATGAAATTTGAAGTTTTATATGTAATTTGTGCTTTATTTAATCCTCTTTCGTTGATTTTTATTATATATTTTTAGTCTTTTATTAATTACTATATAATAAACACTACATGATCTTACTTTATTTTATGGAATGATCTTTGATGAAACAGTGATTAGATTGGACTAATCATGATAATGCTTCCTGATGTCCAAAACTCACATATGGAAGAACTTATTTGTGTTGAAAATCGTCAAGATGACATTTTCAAATTTGATGAAGAACTCATTGATGTTCAATGCGAAACATCACAAAACAACAATAGAGAAGAAGCAGAACTATCATTTTCTGAATGGTTGGAGATGGATGAGTCTCTGGCTGTGTGGTTCGAGGTATATATATGTGTGTCACTTTATTTTATTCAATGATTTTTCTAATGTTTGTTTATTATCCTAATTCCTAGTACATATTACCAGTGAGTCTTTTCTAGCTTGTTTGTTAATTAATGATTTATAATTTCTGTATGGCATATCGTCTTACATATTTCATTGAGCAACTTATAAAACAAGGAAAATCAAATTAAGATGCATGCTAATTTTGTATCTTTGTCTTTGCAGTGGAAAGAGAATTGGCATGCAGGAATCAAATGTGCAAGGGCTGATTGGCCATTACCAACTATAAAAGCCAAACCAACTAATGATAATGAGCAGAACAAATATATTGTCATTTTTTCGCCAGAAACAAGGAATTATTCATGGGTTAATATGCTTCTTGTTAAATCAATTGATGAGTTTCCTCAACCTATACCATATGAAACTCATCATGAAGGATTGAAAATGGTACAAGACTTGACGATTGCGCGACAATTTATAATGCAAAAGCTCGCTGTCGAAATGCTCTACATTATTAATCAGTTTCATTTTAATGTATGTTTTTGGTGGTGCTATTTTCCTCTTCTCCATTCCCTATTTTCGTAATCTCTGCATATGTTTTAATTTGATTTTTACATCAAATATAGGCTTTGATAGAAGCAGTTCGTAATGTGATGGTTTGGAAGCAGTTTGCTATGGAAGCTTCTCATTGTCGTCGGTATTTAGATCTTGGAATAATGGTTCAGAGGTTGCAAAAGGTAAATTAGAGTGTTTTCAACATTTATCATGGTTCCAATTAATATTTTTTATAACTTCCTTACTAGAGGCTGAAGTAGTATAACATATTTTTCCCCTTTACAGAACATAATGCATTGCTACATAAAAGATAATTGGAAACTACATTCATCTGATTCTTGGGCTGAAAGATGCCAAAGTGCAAACAATGCTCAAACAGTAGAGCTGCTTCAGGAGGTAATTTTAATTTTGGCATGTAATTTATGAATTGAGAAAACAAGGAATTTTTTCATCTTCGAATGATGAACAACGGCAACAAAGATTTTTTTTACTACTATTAGATGATAAACATAAGAAAAACTAGGAGAATAAAATGCTAAAACTCTTTAACATAACCAAAGATGTGTAAATTAATTATTGTTATGTATGCACCGGCTCCATTTATTCCATTAAGGTGAATTATGAAAGCAATACTGTCAATTGTGGTTCTCGAAAAATAGCAATTTGTTTAAATTCCGCTATGGAACAGAGCTATAGCCGCTATGGTTCATAAATGAATACACATGCCTTGCGTTAAACACCTAATAATAAACAATTTTCTTCAATACGTTTGGTTGATTCATTTCGTATCCTCTTTTTTAGGAATTGTTTGATTTTATTTTGTGGAATGATGTCCACACTCTCCGTGATGCACCGGCAGAACTAAACTTAGGTTTTGAGTGGAATACATGGAACCATGATGTGATGAAATGGTTTTCCACATTTCTTTCCTTTTCTAGTAGCAGTGACACGCAACAGCATGCTTCTGGCTCTGATGGTATGCACCAAGCAAGCCTTCAAGTTGGCAGCAAAAGGCCTAAACTTAAAGTTCATCGCGCATATACACATTCTAGACAAGAAGGTATTGTGGAGGTACCCATGGTAACTGAGTTTCCTAGTCAACTGATCAGCCCAGTGAGCGCAGTTCGGTCTGTAGATTCTGAGATCTTGTTTAGCCAAGGAACAATATCAAGGCCTTTGGATGAAATGGTTGTTCAAATATCTGGAGAAAATGATACTAAGAATGGTATTGTGGATCGCCGATGCCAAGCATATGTCAAATCCAAGGGAAGGCAATGTTTAAGAATGGCGATGCGTAATGATATATATTGTTATGCTCATTGTTCAATCAAACAAGAAAAATGTGTTAAAGTTATTACCCCAATTTGTGGAGGAACAACCATCGGTGGTTCTAGATGTAAGAATCATTCTGGCTCTGATGGTTTGAACCAAGTATGCCTTCCAGTTGGCAGCAAAAGGCCTAAACTTAAAGTTCATCGCGCATATACACATTCTAGACAAGAAGGTACTGTGGAGGTACCCATGGTAACTGAGTTTCCTAATCAATTGATCAGCCCAGTGAGTGAAACTGTAGTTCAGTCTGTAGATTCTGAGATCTTGTTCAGCAAAGGAACAATATCAAGGCCTTTGAATGAAACGGTTGTTCAAGTATCTGTAGAACAAGATACTAAGGATGGCATTGTAGAACGCCGATGCCAAGCATATGTCAACTCCATGGGAAGGCAATGTTTAAGAATGGCGATTCGTAACAATATATATTGTTGCGCGCATTTTTCAATTAAAAAAGAAAAATGTGTTAAAGTTCTTACTCCAATTTGTGGAGGAACAACCATCGCTGGTTCAAGATGTAAGAATCATTCTCTTCCCAACTTATCCTTTTGCAGGAAACATCTGCCCAATGTTTACAGAAACAAGCCCTCAAATTCAAATTGTAGTACATTGAAGAGGAAATCAGAAGAAACTTGCAGTCGTTCGAAGATCCGGATTTGCAATGATTCAATATTGGTACATTCGAGAATTCCACTGGAGATCGATACAAAGATGGTAATCGATGATGAAGATGAATCCTTCTGCTTATTTAGATGTTATGCTTGTGCCCTTTGTTTTGAGTCCTTCACTCACAAGAAACTATTGGAATCACATGTTCTGAAGGAACATCCTGTGAATTTTGGTGAACACTTATTTCTTTTAAAATGTATTCCTTGTGGTGACCAGTTTGGAACTATGGAGAAATTAAGGTTGCATGTTAAGTCAGTTCACCCTGCCGAACTTAAGCTTTCAAAATATTCTTTGAAAATGATTGAGAAGGCAAATGAGATGGGGGAAACATCCATGCATCAGTCTCATGTAAACGAAAAATCTACAATTGCATCAGATCCTGCAAGTGTTGTAATGGAGCAAGATTAGTCTCAATCCATCATACAAGATTAGTGTCATCGCAAAAGGCTCTAGTGTTATGTGAAGACATAAGTTGTGGGATAGAATCAACTCCAGTGATTTGTGTTGTAGATCAAAAAATACTAAACTCTCTTTTTGAGCAAGGAGAGCAACATCTAAATCTTCCTAGGCCTTGGTTGAACTTTACCTATGAGACAAAACCGATGCTTCGTCCATCGTCTGGTCTTGAATATGAGGTATTTAACTTTTACTTGATTTTTCTTTGGGTGAAGAACTGACATGTTATAATCACTATGAGCTTGTTCCCGGAAAAGGATCTCCTTGTCTTTGTGGATCTTCGAAATGCCGCGGGTGCCTTTACTAGAATCTTGACATTAATTCTGTTATGATAGTGTTTTTTGATTGTAACATTGAAAGTATTCTGTAAGGAAATTATTATGCGTAACATTGAATGGTTATATTTTGGATTGTCTTCTAAAAGATGAGACACATTGAACATCTCATTGATACATGATACCTTTCTGAATCAAAGTAGCAAATGGTTTGAGTTCCGCTGAAGAAACCAAGTTCAATTTAGTGACTAATTTAGGGTGCAAGCTGGTCAGAGCAGCCAACCGTGAGCAATCTCCATACAAATTAGAACCAGCAATAAATATGTTTCCATTTTGGTTAAAACCAAGGGCAGCAAGCATAAGTATGGATTCTTTAGGAGTCAATGAACATAGCCCTTCAGACCTGAGATCTGAAGGAGAAGGTAATATGCACAGAAAACTCCAATTACTTTTAATCAAATTAGCTAAAGAGCGAGACTTTTTTCATCACAAATTAAATTATTGTGTTTAAAAGAAGATGAGTACAAGTGTTTCCAGTATATATAAGTGCAGGAAAATGGATTTTAGGATATGCTTCTAATTATTTCTTCTATTCTTCACCTCCCCCAAATTCACATAAAGAATGAAATACCATGTCAATTTCAAATCTGAGATGTAAAGTTAAATATTTTTAAGCTTTCTTGGAATTTTCTTTTACTCTTCTCCGTATATAATTCTCCAAGTGGACCAACAAGACGCCAATCTGATTGTCCAATAAGTCTTGCATGCCCGCACAACCTCTTCCGAAGCAAAGCAGCGGTTTCTTGTATTCTGGGAACAAATTGCTGGGAATGAAAATAAAATCTGCAACGAAGTCCTCGATTAGGAAAAGCATAACAGGGCTTGAGATTAGGAAAGATAAATAATATCATTTGAAAATGTGTAATTTTGACCTATCTTATTTTAACCATATTTTTCTATTAATATACAAAAGATAAATAATATCATATAAGATGTCGTTGGATTTGTCTCGATGAGTATTTTCAAAATATCAAATTTTCATAATTTTTTCTAATATATTATTCAAGATATTTAAGCTCAAAATTATGCATTGGCATGCGTAATAAGGTCAACTGTGTCAAATATTTAGGGAAGGAGGGAGCAGTAAAACATTGTTAGACTAGAGAATCAGATCATGAAAATGATTGTAATATCTAAGTATCGAAAAAAAATCTGAGTATCGAAGGATATTTTACCAGCAGCTCAAATGGTATTGGATCAATGCCAAACGATTCCAGAATCCAATAAAGTGAACAACCTGTGTTTCAAGTAAAAACCTGGCTTGGCCTCCTTTCCCATGTCAACATCTGTTACTTGGTGAATCTTCTAATAAAAATCGGGGTGGAAGAGCTATAATGCAAGCGGATGAATGGGGTGGTGTTGAAGAACAAACTTAAAGAGTTGAAGCTAGCGCTTAGAATATGGAATAAACTTGAATATGGGGATCTACATTCAAAAGTGGCCTCTTTGGTTAAAGATATGGCGGAGCTTGATGTCAAGGGTGAGTTAGCGGATTTGAGTAGTGCCGACGTTGATATGAGAAAAGCAAAGTTTGATGATATGTGGAGACTTCTTAAATGTAAAGATGCTAGTGTGTTCCAAAGGTCGAAGTCTAAGTGGCTTAAGGAGGGAGATGAAAATTCCAAGTACTTTCATAGATGTGTCAAGGCAAAGCGGTGAACAATTCTATTAAGGCTCTTAAAGTGGACGGCGGTTGGGTAGATTCATCGATGGAAGTGAGAAGAGCGGTGGTTGATTATTTTCAATGGCATGTGGCGGAAGAGAGGTGTGAGAGGTTGACTTTGAATGGAGTGCCCTTTTCCACGCTTTCCAATGAAGAAAATAGAGATTTAATCGCAACTTTTTCCCTAACGGAGATAGAGGCGGTTGTGAAAGGTAGTGTAGGGCTGGCAAAATGGATGGATTGGATGGATATGGATTTGGATCCTAATGGATGGATCAAAAAAGGTCCATTAATCCATTACAATCCACTATTATTTTTTTCTTAAAAAAAAATCATCCAATCCATCCAATTAGAATAAAGTTCATCCAATCCATCCATTATTAGATTTTAATGGATGGATAATCCATCCGATCCATAAATCAAAGTGTATTATTTTTTTTATAAATTAAAATTCTGGTAAACCAAATTTTATAAACCAAAATTTCAAATATAAAATAGCTTATTCAAAAAAACTTATCTTATACAAAATAACTTATTACGATCTCTTTTTAAAAAAAAACAATTTATTTATGCAAAATAACTTATTATGATCTTGTTTGTAAAAACAACTTATTAATGCAAAACAACTTTTTACGATATCTTTTGAAAAAACACCTTATTATGATCTATTTAAAAAAAAATAGTTTATTTGAAACAGCTTATTACGATCTCTCTTTTACTTAAGGTTGATCTTGGCTTGTAATTTTATAAGTTCTTCAACTCTTTCAAATGACTTAAAAATAATGAAATTGGAGGCCTAACTCATCCTTAAAAACCGGTTCATAAGGTGAGGATTGCCTCCTCTATATAAACTCTTATCAAGAGTCTTATCTATCCAATGTGGGACATGAGTTTTTCTCAATACACCCCCGTCACGTTCAGCACTCTTTGGGCTTTGGTGCGTGAATCGACCGTCACGCCCAATGGCACTCTTTGGGCTTGGTGCGTGAATTGGTTGGTGGCCCTTGAAATCGACAGGCTCTGATACCATAATGAAATTGGAGGCCTAACTCATCCTTAAAAATCGGTTCATAAGGTGAGGATTGCCTCCTCTATATAAAAAAACTGTGTGACAATTTTCAGTTGCCACTATACATTTCTTATATATTGAAGAGCTATAATTTCTAATTGATTATTGGTACTCATCATTTTCTTGACTTTTCTCAGCACATCTAATAGTTTCTTCTGTACTTACTAATGTAAAAACAAAGCTTAATTTCTTTTACTTTTCCATTATTCTTGCTATGTTAGTATATGGTTTCTGGATTTTATTCATTGTTATGTTGTTCCTACTTATGCTTATCTTATAATTTTCATTAATTTCTTGTAGTAAACTCTATGGTTCGCTCTATTATGAACCATACTTGAAGAGTTATTATTTATGAAGGCACAGTGCTGACAAAAGATTAACCAAAGGAAATTTAACTATCAGTTTACATTTCAAAAGTTAAAGATATATAAATATAATATGATGGAACTAGACACCACCACCAGAATTGTAATGTATATAGATGAAAATATAAATTCTTTTTGCTTATGTTTGGCCTCGTGGTAGCACTTTTTTTTTCTGGCATCCCAATACAAACAAAACGTGAAAATTAGGAAGCCAAACGTGCTCCACCGTAAATGCAAACCGACACTTATATATTTAGGTGCATGTTTCTACCTAAGATACATCTTAATCTGTTGGTGCAAAAAAGTATTCCTGGTTATCTTTATTTTTAGCTATCAAAGTCTTAATTACTAACCTATCTGATTGCAATAATTTGTAATGGTTGGATCTCATGTATTTTGTAATCTATTCTAATATTAGGACGAGCAAAGAGCCTTCACATGTGCTATTGTTGTCACTGCATGAATTAAAAAGAATAACATGCTTCTCAGTCTTTAATCAGAAGTAAAGTTATAACCAAAAGCTTTATATGCATGGAACTGAGTATTTTAAGTTGAAGTAGTCTCCTTTGTATTTGTCTTAGTTTCCTTTAATTGAAATATATGAGCACCATTTTCAATAGTGTGTATTAGTTCTAATCAAATGGTGGTGCAGAAATCATTGTACAGAAGGAAAAAAAAAGTACTTTAAGATACATGCAGACTAATTTTTGAGGTCCTAAAAAATAACCTTAAGTTGTTTTTTAAAAAAGAGATCCTAATAAGCTATTTTGTATAAATAAGTTGTTTTGAATAAGCTGTTTTGCATAATTAAGCTCTTTTGGGTAAGTTGTTTTTTAAAATGAGATCGTAATAAGTAGTTTTG
>Ga0315913_1006984_pt1 | contig 13613 bp, 5 predicted proteins | sample MpolsnodulesMG_FD_207736 | JGI IMG/M metagenome (GOLD analysis project Ga0315913, IMG submission 207736) | Medicago polymorpha root nodule microbial communities from Los Angeles, California, United States - small nodules | ecosystem: Host-associated > Plants > Roots > Nodule | place: USA... | reverse complement strand
CCAAACACTTCAATTTATGTAAGTACTTTTTAGTGTAATATCCAAACATAAATAGCTTATCAAGTATAAGAGCTTATGATGTAAGCTCTAATGTTATTAGCCCTAATGCTATAAGCATCTATATAAGCTGTTTATCCAAACGGGGCCTAATTCCAAACCAAAAAATTTCTAGAGGGTAAACCGAAAATGACCTATTTTATAGGGGAAAAACATTATTAACCCTTCTATTTTTATTTTTATTTTATATACAGACAAACCATAATATGCCAAGTTGATAAAATATTTCGTTATATGTTTTGACAAAAATTTGTAAATAAATCGATATACGAATAAATTCTATTAATATTTAAAAATTTAAAGATTGAAATCAAAATTATACAAACATAATAAAATATACACACACGTTAGCTTTGTAAAAAGAGCGGAAACATGTAATTACTTCTTTGAAAAAATCTCGTGAAAATCTAGTTTTATCCTAAGCAGCATGTCGTCAGGATATTATCTTGTCTTGAGTATAAGACAAACAAATATTATCCTCAGCAAAAGTAAAAAATTATAAAAATAATAAGGAAAATGTTAACTAGTGTTCCATGTGCACTCTTTAAACACCTTTAATAGTAAGTTTTTATGAAAAATAATTGTAATCAATACCTTGCAATTTGTAACATTTGACTATTTTAAGAAATATTTTATTATAAATTTAGGATCCTTAAAAAATGTTCCGGAAATACTTGTTAGAAAGACCCAAATAATAATGATGCTTTAACCTTGACTTGAAGGACCTCAAGTCGTCGCTGTGAGTTGTTGCTTATCTACACGTTGCATTAAAAAACTTACAGCATGAGTAAAGAAAAAGTAAGAAATGATAATAATGAAGAGTACTTTTGTTTGGTAGATATAAATAATGAAGTATAAATATCTGGTCTACTTTAAAGTTGGAGGGAGTAATAGTATTTATGTGGTTCAATGTAGAGTATTCTTGTTTGATTACACAACCAAGCTTCTTACAATATCATTAATATACGAGTTTTTTTAGTTTTTTTTATAGGTTCACTTCATTATATCTGATCATATTTGAGATAATATTAAATACTACTCCTTATGTCGTACAATATTAGTCGTTTAAAGTTTGTGTACGATTATTTAAGAAATGATTAATTGTGTTGATTTCAATGGTAAAATTAGTAGCATTTATTAAAACACCCTTATTAATTGTAGTTAGTGGAGTAGTTAAGTTGGATGAAATTCAATAAATAAATGTATAATAGTGGAAAAAAATAATAAATGCTGCATTGATATCGTAAAGTGACAATTATTTTAAGAAAAAGAAAAAATGTTAAAGAGACAAATATTGTGAGAGGGATGGAGTAATTGAAATCACTTCTTTCAATCGAGATTCAAACAATAATTTATGGCATCGTTGAATTCTATCTCATTATGTTGGACCAACCACTATTGATACAAGCTTGTTTGCGAGGCATCAACACCACCTTCAAAAAATAGCATAAAATTAGGAGCATAATTTTACTTTAGATAGTAAAGGAAAATATTAGGTTAAAATAAGGTTAAGTATAGCGAGACGAGTTAAGATTTATAAGTAAGAGATTTGACAGTAATAGGTAACAAAATAATTTAGATGAATGTCATGATTGTCATATAGTATTTCATAATATTAAGAAGCATGGACGTTGGTACTGCACCATAACATGATATTTTCATGACATCGTCCTTGATACCGTAACGTAACATAATAGGTTAAGTATAGCGAGTCGGGTTAACATTTATAAGTAAGAGATATAGCGAGACGGATTAACGGTTATTCCTTTCCAAAAAAATAAGTAAGAGATATAGCGAGACAGGTTAACGGTTATTCCTTTCCAAAAAAATAGCATCTAATTAGGAACATAAATTTATTTTATTTTATTTTACTTTAGATAAACATTAAATGCAAAAGTGTGAAGGGAAAAATTAGGTTAAAATTAGGTTAAGTATAGCGAGACGGGTTAACGGTTATTCTTTTCCTAAAAAATAGCATATAATTAGGAACATAATTTTATTTTACTTTAGATATACATTAAATGCAAAAGTGTGGAGGGAAAATTAGGTTAAAATTATGTTAAGTATAGCAAGACGGGCTAACATTTATAAGTAAGAGATATAGCGAGATGGGTTAACAGTTATTCCTTTCCAAAAAAATAGCATCTAATTAGGAACATAATTTTATTTTATTTAGATAAATATTAAATGAAAAAGTGTGGAGGGAAAAATTAGGTTAAAATTAGGTTAAGTATAGCGAGACGGGTTAACATTTATAAGTAAGATATTTGACGGTAATAGGTAACAAAATAATTTAGATGAATGTCATGATTGTCGTATAGTATTTTATAATATTAAGAAGAATAGATGTTGGTACTATACCATAACATAATATTTCCATGACATCGTCCTTGATATCTTAACGTAACATAATAGGTTAAGTATAGCGAGACGGGTTAACATTTATAAGTAAGAGATATAACGAGACGGGTTAACGATTCCTTTCCAAAAATACAAGTAAGAGATATAGAGAGACGGATTAATGGTTATTCCTTTAAAAAAAATAGCATCTAATTAGGAACATAATTTTATTTTATTTTATTTTAGTTTACTTTATATAAACATTAAATGCAAAAGTGTGGAGGGAAAGATTAGGTTAAAATTAGGTTAAGTATAGCGAGAAGGGTTAACATTTATAAGTAAGAGAGATAACGAGACGGGTTAACAGTTATTCCTTTCCAAAAAAATAAGTAAGAGATATAGCGAGACGGGTTAACGATTATTTCTTTCCAAAAAAATAGCATCTAATTAGGAACGTAATTTTATTTTATTTTATTTTACAATAGGTAAACATTAAATGCAAAAGTGTGGAGCGAAAAATTAGGTTAAAATTAGGTTAAGTATAGCAAGACGGGTTAACATTTATAAGTAAGAGATTATGTTAAGTATAGCGAGACGGGTTAACGCTTATTCCTTTCCCAAAAAACTCGGAACATAATTTTATTTTATTTTAGGTAAACATTAAATGCAAAAGTGTGGAGGAAAAAATTAGGTTAAAGTTAGGTTAAGTACAGCGAGACGGGTTAACATTTATAACTAAGAGATTTCCAAAAAAATAGCATATAATTAGGAACATAATTTTATTTTACTTTAGATAAACATGAAATGCAAAATGTGAGGGGAAAATTAGGTTAAAATTAGGTTAAGTATAGCGAGACGGATTAACATTTACTAGACTTTTGACCCGTGCGTCACACGGGTTTATTGTTAAGGGATTGACATACGAAGAATAAAATGCAATATAATTGGTAACGGTGAAAAAAAGAACAGGTGATAATCCATAGTAGACAAAATAAAATACCTTATAAAATGTATAAAATCTGAAAATATTACAAAAGAAAATTCGGTAATCCTATCAATAATTCGGTAAAAGAAATATGAAAATTTTAGTACATTGGCATGTAGTTTCATCACATATTGCGAAATACTTCCTCATATACGACGTATCAAATAAGTATGCAACAACTTGTCAAAAAAAAAAGTCTACAAAAACAATAGATATATATAAACGATGACACAACAGGATAGGAATGAAAAGCTCATCAGTGAGGAGAAATATTAGGGATTTCTGCATTTTAGAGGAAATTTGTTAGGTTAAATTGGTGCGATGCATAGAGGGAAATTATTAAGTTAAGTTGCTGCAGACCTAACAAAATTAATAAATAAGGATAAGTGTACAAAATATTAACAATTTCCATGAATTAAAAAAGTGACCATCGTTTTTTTAGTATTAAATAAATGTACAAATATTGTCAAAAAAAAGGCAACAGGATAGGATAGGAATAAATTAGTGCGATGCATTTTTTTAGTATTAAATAAGTGTACAAAATATTGTCAAAAAAAAAAGGCAACATGATAGGAATGAAATTGGTGCGATGCATTTTTTTAGTATTAAATAAGTGTACAAAATATTGTCAAAACAAAAGGCAACAGGATAGGAATGAAATTGGTGCGATGCATTTTTTTAGTATTAAATAAGTGTACAAAATATTATTAAAAAAAAGGCAATAGGATAGGAATGAAATTGGTGTGATGCATTTTTTTAGATGGAATTTGTTATGTTAAATTACTGCTAACCTAATACAACAAATTAGAGGGAAATTATTAGGTTAAATTGTTGTAGACCTAATAAAATTAATAAATAAGGATAAGTAACGTAACATAATAGGTTAAGTATAGTAAGACAGGTTAACATTTATAAGTAAAAGATTAGGTTAAGTATAGTGAGACGGATTAACGGTTATTCCTTTCCTAAAAAACTGCTTATAATTAAGAACATAATTTTATTTTACTTTAGATAAACATTAAATGCAAAAGTGTGGAGGAAAAAATTAGGTAAAAATTAGAGATGACATTTTGCATAAATTAAATCTAGGGTTAATATAGTAAAGTTATGCGAAAAAATTAGGTTAAATCTAGGGTTAATATTGCGTCACGGGTTAACATTTAGAAATAAAAGATGACATTTTGCATAAATTAAATCTAGGATTAATATAGCAAAGTCACGCGAAAAAATTAGGTTAAATCTAGGGTTAATATAGTAAAGTCACACGAAATAATTAGGTTAAATCTAGGGTTAATATTGTGTCACGAGTTAACATTTAAAAATAAGAGATAAGAGATAAGAGATGACATTTTGCATAAATTAAATCTAGGGTTAATATAGTAAAGTCACGCGAAAAATTAGGTTAAATCTAGGTTTAACATTGCATCACGGGTTAACATTCAGAAATAAGAGATATAAGAGATATGTTTCAACCAAATTGCTTTCTCGTGTTTCTTGTATGGAGTGTGTATGGCACGTGATAATTTTTAATGTTAATATTTTTTTTGAAAGATAATTTTTTTATATTTTAAAATGAAATTAATTGAGTAAAATATTTTTTTTATTGTCAAAAAAAGTAAAATATTTTTTTAAAATATTCAAAATTTCGTTTTGAGTTTTTACAAAAATTCATAAATTTTAGTTTATGTAATATTTTTAGTCAACGTTTTTCAAATAATAAAGTAGTAAATTATGGTCTCCACATAGATTGTTGTTTTCGACTCATCAATTAACTAAGCTTATAAACAATAAATTGGGGGAAGTTTGTAAGATTGATTGTTTGCTGATAAATTAAGATTTTTCGAATCATCTCCATGTCTTTGTTGGATTGGTACATGTTCTTAAACCAAATACTATTTAAGGTTTATACTCACGGCGTTTATCAAAGTACCTATTTTAGTTATAGTTCCATATCCCCCTTTGTGAAATACTAACACTACTCCTCTGGTGCTAGTAGGGACTTATAGTCTCATGAGCATTTGTGAACGTTAAACCTAGTCATATAGGAGGAATTAATCTCTCGACGAACGTCTCTAGTAAATTATATACAACGATTCTGGTTAGAAAGGCAAACTTAATCAAGGATTTCTAACCTAGGATCGATTCAAGATGAAAGGAACTGAAAAGCAATAAGAACGACACACACATATATATAATAAGCATAATTCAAATATTAAAGGTTCATCTCTGAACCCTAATCTAACATGTATGTATGTTTAGTTACTATTAGTAATTGAATACATCATTAAAGAGAAAATAAAAAGTAACATCACAAAAACAAGTGGAAAGGGTTGAAAAATACTCTTTTTTGATGCTCCGGTTGGGCTCCTTTTCCTATGAACCATCATGTTTATGAACGATCAATTCTAGGTGAAAATAGACTTTAAGTAGGTATTTTTTGCATTGATGCATGTTCAGGGAGCACGGGCCTTTACCTTGTGGCGCATGTCCCAAAAAACAACAAAAGTTGTTTTTCTGCTTCAACGCAAGTGGACTCCACGCACATGGAGCATAGGTCCGAGCATGATCCTCTCAGCTGCTTCATTCGAGTTCCACGCGTGGGTGGGGTGTATGGACCAGAGGCCTTTTTACTTGTTTTTCTTGATTCTTCATGCATTTTTCTTCCTAGATATGAACTTGGGACACAATTTCCCCAAGTTGTTTTCTCTTCAAATCTTTGTTATTCTCGATTCTCTAGCTTCCATAACTTTCATGTGATTTAAACATATTTGATTTTGTTCTAAAACAGTTCATCAAAGAATACATATTTTAACCACAAACAAAAAGATGATATCACAATACATGTTACTTTGGGATTAAGGGGACAAATAGTTTAACTGGTTCAAACTAAGGAATAAGGAGTTAGAGGTCTTGGTTTAAATCTGAACGAATAAATATTAATCTAACAACTAACATTTTTCATTAAAAAATATATTATTTTGGGGTTGTTGAATATGAATCTGATATAAAGGCGAACATTACTGTATTTAGTAATTTTTAATAAAATATTTTTTTTCTTTAATTTATATCATTGTGAAATTTACTCTTACTAAAAATAATAAATGTCATTTAAAATATTTTTGAGAGGTTCATATTAAATAAATGTCACATATTTATCCTTTTTATTTTTTAGATGTGTTGAATGTGTGTTGTTTAATATAAAATCTACCAAATTTGAAATTGAATGAATGAATAAAAATAAATGATATGATAGTTAAGCTCTACTCACATGATCAGGGCAACCACATGATCCACGATTATAAATAAAAAGAACAACTTGATCCACATTAACAAAAATCACAATTAGCAATAACAAGAAGACATATATTTGAACAACCATTTTAGGGAAAAGCTACGACACGATCAAAAATTTACCAATAAATATAGGTATTGATACAAAGATCAAAACAAAAGATAGAGAGTAAAAATACAATGAAAGTATGTGAAATAATTTTATGTTTTGAAGAAGTTAAACTAATCCATCGAAATTGACACAGAAAAATTGAACTTAAGACCTTGAAAGGAGCACATTCTATAAAAGCTAATTATTGTGCATGAGAAATTGTTGTTCCAAAAGTTGTTTTGAATGGCTACCCAATTTGTTGTTCGTCACAACTCACAAACCTACTTTCAAACAAAAATCCTTAAAAGCAAAATGAACGGAAATCCATGTCTATTTTACACCTTGAGGGAGAGAAAAGAAGAAAATCATGATAGAATATACACCATCCGGTCATTATTATAAGCAAAACTTTACATTTTAGATTTACTCATTAAATGATGTATGCGGTCTATAATAAAGACCATATACATCATTAATTAAATGAATCTAAAATGCAAAATTTTGCTTATAATTGTGACAGGATGGTGTATATGATATGTTGTGATTGAAAAAGAGATATAAATAAAAAAAAACAGTGTTAAATGTGTTTATAGAAGAAATTAAAAATATACTTGAAACTTCAATCAAAACAAAATAGTCATTTTGATCCCTGAATGTGTAACGAGTAGCCACAATAGTCCTTCAATGTATCGAAATTTTAAAATAATCTCTGATTATCCACTTCGTTAGTCAAAATAGTCCATGATATTAAAATACTTCGTTAATATTGTCATATTAGTCCTTCAATATACTTACTTATTGTTATACCTGTCTTTATAAACATTTATTTGTTGTCATTTCAGCCCCTACATGAAAAGAGTTATTGTGAATATTGAGGAATTATTTTAACATTAAAAACTATTTTAACTTACAAAATGCATAATCAAAGACTATTTTAAATTTTTTATACATTGAAAGATTATTATGATTAATCTTTACAAATTTAAGGATCAAAATGACTATTATCCCAAACGAAACTCTTGAAAAACTGGGTAAAACCATTTAAGGGAAAAGCTATGATACAATCAAAAGTTTACAAATAAATATATGTATTAACACTAAAATCAAAACAAAAGATAGAGAGTAAAAATACAACGAAAGTATGAGAGATAGTTTTATATTTTGAAAAATCGAAACTAACCCATCGAAATTGACATATGATAATTGAACTTGAAACCTAGAAAGAAACACACTCTACCAAAATGGGTTAGTATGAGAGATAGTTATTCCAAAAGTTTGTTTTGGATTGCCACCCACTTCGTTGTTCGTCACAACTCACAAATCTACTTTCAAACAAAAATCCTTAAAAGCAAAATGAAAATATTTAACGGATATGTGTATAGCTACCATGAAAATCATGGTAGCTACGTGTGATATGTTAAATATGTGTTTGAAAAAGAGAGATAGATAAAAAAATAAATAAAGTTTCAAATATATATGTGCATAGAATAAATTAAAAATAAACACTCACTTTTGAACACCCTCTCCAACATTTCCTCTTTGAAGCACATAGTTTTAATCTCCATGTGTTTTTGATGATGTTCTAGTTTACTCTTTTGTTGATTATATATTCTTGTCTTTTCTAAAGGAATAGTCTTGTTAAAGAACCCAACATCAATGCCTCAATGTCCTTGATTCTTTTGTGTCTTGCATTGTTGAAGTCTTAGTCATATTTCATGTTATGTGCCACTGAATCGATTCATTTATATGTGAATCGTATCATAAAAGTTTTTGACTTCAAATGAATCGATTCACAATATTTTGAATCGTATCATTTGTGATCCGATTCATGTCTGGTTGAGTCGTATCATGATTTCTCTCTGACCTGCACTGAATAAATTCATAAAAGTCTGAATCGCATCATTCTTCATCCTGGGTTCACTTGAATCGATTCATATTTACAATGAATCCTATCAATCTTCATATGTCTATGGCTTGTATTTTTACTGTCTGAATCGGTTCACTTAGTTGTTTTTGCACGAAAATTTGCACTTGCCCTCATTTTCTATATATACTCCCTTTCTCATAACTCCCAAAATATTGAGTCATTTGTATCTATTCTCTCTAGGTCTCAAAAACTCATTGTCCATAAATTCTTCAAGATTAAACACTTTTCCTTAGAATCACTTTGAACATTGAGTCACATTTATTTGCTAGGATGCTAGTGGGGATTGTAAGCTGATTCTTTCAAGGAGATTGGCTGGGCTTAATCAAGACTCCAGAGTGAAGTGAATAATCTCATTTCACCTCCAAAGGTCTTGAGGGTCATTCTAACCGTTCTTGAAGTATAAGGGGATTCGTTTACCGGACGTGGAATCGAAGACTTAAGTGAAGAGTTCGAAGAGATGCACGGGTAATCAAGGATTCGAAGATTCAAGGAGCACCAAATTCAAAGGTCATTTGAAGTTTGGGGGAGTCATTGCATAGGGGTTGAAGAATTAGTTTAATTTCAAGGCACTCTTGTAAACACATTTGTATTCAACATTGTTACTATTAGTGGATGACCTTGGTGAAGGTGTACTTCATCAAGATGAGTAGATGTAGCTCTAGCGAGGACGAAAAGAGCGAACTACTATAAAAATATCGGTGTTATCTCTATACCATATCCTCTTTACTTTTGATCATTGCATATGTTAATTGAATAATTGTTAGGATAGAAACTTGTATTGATGTAAGTTATTTTTCGTTAAAAGTTAACCTAATTCGTTGAATTAGGTTTTAGTACTTATCTTAGATCAATTGAGTTCAATTTCTATTCAATTCTTCAATTCCACATACATTGTGTTTTTGATTGATAGCTTTGTATATTTTCATATAGGTTTGGTTTTGAAATTGTCCAAAGTTTTGCGAATTGTTCAAGCTACATTAAGTTTTGATTGTAATAAGATTTTTATTGTGAATCACTCAATTCTACATTGAATGTTATTAGGACATAGTTTTATCTTTTTGGTTATTGTTGTGATTATTCACGCGTGTTTCCAATAGTCAATTTAATTCAATTCACCTTTTGCTAAAACTCCGAAATTTTTTTCAAAGCGCTATTCACCCCCCTCTCGCTTATAAACTTATTGGCCATATAGACCAACACTCTTTTATTGGATGGAATCAATGTATGCTTCACCATTTTGCGTGACTTCTATTTTCAAAATGTAGATTCACAATGATTTAAATCAATAAGACAATCAATATTAAAAAAAATATTCAAAAGAGAGTGTTGATAGCCCTACTAATTAAAAATATACTTGAAACTTTGATGAAAACAGAAGTCTTGAGGGTTTCTTATGTAAGGAATAGATTACAGTTACCTAATTTTAGGTTTCCTTTTAACGAGGTTTTGGCTTGGCCCCCCTCCGATGTTGTTTTCTTTCATTTATCTATCTATTTTGGTAGCCTAACACTTTTCTAGCTGTTCTTTTGGGTTTAAAAAAAAAACTCTTGAAAAACATGTACAACAATTCATAAAAAAAATCTCTTTCTTAAAAAAAAAATCATAAAATAATTTTTTTAAAAAATTCATAAAATAAAAATAATAATAATAAAAAAACAATTCATAAAAAAGAACATAGTTCCTAACCACCGATTCAAAAATATACGCCATATTTTTCTCTCTTCTCCTTCTCTTTTGTGAGCCGTCACCAAAACCCTATTTTTTTTCCTTCATCCATCAAAGAAGGGTGATTTAGGGTCAAGTTCTGACCCAAATTCACCCCTCTAACTCGTTTTTCTCTTTCCCTTTTATTGAAATAAGTGATTTTCACATCTATTTCATTTTTCTTTTGTGATTTCGTCGTCTTAGTGTGACGTTGGGTTGTTCGTCGTCTTTGTGCGGCGTTGTTTGTCTTTCTTGTTTTGTTCAGGTATTTGTTCGGTTCATATTGTCAGATCAGCTTAGATCCAGTGCAGATCCAATCCATGACTTTGGTGTCGTTAACGTTGAAGATCCGGAGACATGAGTATTCCGGAGACTTGAATATAGTCATATGTGTAGGCTTTTGCACTTTGCTGTTTTATGCTATTAACATGGATGATGTGAGTTTGTTTGCAGATTCATCCTTTTTGTTGTTAGCGAATTTGCATTGTATCGATGTACTCCATCAATTTTAATGAATGAATATAATTTATTTTGTAAAAAAAAAAAAAAAATAGTTCCCGCTTGCCAAATGCTCCATGTAAAGTTTCATCGCAGTCCTAGTGGGTGCTTAGCAGCATGTTACGACCCGTGCACTTTGCACCATATTACTATTTATAATAATGAAAAGATGGAAACTTACACATTTGAAAATTATTAACGATGTTTTTTTTTTTTTTTATGAAATTTTGATTTGAATTAAAACTAAAAATATAAATGTTTGTTGCTTTCAAGTTATAACAAACTAAACTAATTATGATTATTTATTTCAATGACACCAACAATATAACAAAAAAAAAGATAATCTAATTTTTTTTATGACACCAACAATGATCTTTATTATAGAAAAAGTTGTTTAAAAATATAATTGAGATAATGATCTTTATTATAAAGGAAAAAAAATCAGACATATATATATTCATATCGTTTTTATGTTTCGAAAAAAAAAATTCGTTTGTTACATTTTTTTTAATATTTAAATTTATTCTTATCTATTTTTTAGATGTGTTATTTGTATTCAAAATTGAAAGCATATTTGGAAAGAGAAAAAGTCAACCTAGAAAAACTAAAAAAGATTATTTTCTTTATGAGTCATGTTAACCTGTGCCCTAAGGGCACAAATTAAGGAAGTTAAAATAAAATTAAGTACTAAATTTTATATTGAAAATATAACTTTTGAAACTTTCAAGACATTAAATCTACAATTTCCTAATTTTTTTTCTTCTAATTTTTGGTTCCTTAACTTCTGCCCCAAAGACACAAGTTAATATTTCTCATTCTTTATAGAGTAGTGTTAACTTATGCCCTTAGGGCACATGTTAAAAAACCTAAAAGAAGAAATATTTTATAAAATTTTGTGTATTCAATTCATTAAAAAGTTAAAGATTAAATATAATGTACACATTTCAATAAGTTGTTTCTATATTTGTTTCATTAACGTGTGGCTTAAGGACACAAGTTAACGTTTCCTTCTTTATATATATATATAGTAGAGATATCCGTGATCTAAAACTACTTTCTCATCGGCTTAATTACAAAACACTCACTCTCTTTGACTCTTACCATCATCAGCTTAATTATCATAGAATGGAATCTCAGACCATGTCTCTTTCAGCTCCCGCACCAGTTGATTCAACACAAAATCCTGACTTCAAGCGACCAATTGCAGATTTTAGTCCTAGCATTTGGGGGGATGTATTCCTTCAATATGATTCTCAACCAATGGTACTAAATTTTATTAATTTCACATACAATAATGTTCTTATAGCTTTTTATAGATATGATATATTATTTTTCGAGAAGGTTATAACTTATACCGATATATATCTGTCATATATATAAAATAATGTTCTTATAGTATTTAGAAATTTAAATGCTCTATAAATATTTCATTCTCCGTCCCTTTTACTCTCTCCATCTCAAAATAATTATCTCTTTAACATTTTTTCTTTGTCTAAAAATAATTGTCACTTTAGAATATCAATGAAGCATTTTTTTTCTTCACTATTATACCCTTATTTATTGAATTTCATTCAACTTAACTACTTCACTAACTACAATTAATGAAGATATTTTAGTAAATAATAGTAATTTTCTCATTAAAATCAACATAATTAATCATTTCTTTAAAAAAACATGAACAAACCTTAAACAACTATTTTTTTGAAGAGGCTAAAATAACCTTAAACGACTATTATTTTGAGATGAAGAGATAATGGACCGCTGGAAAATGTTCCATTGCTTGAGACTATTATTAAATGCAGGAAATCAATAAAAATATGGAGACACAAGTGCAAATGCAAAAGGAGGAAGTGTGGAAGATTTTTCAATCTTCAAGTAATGATATTTCACAAAAGTTAAACTTCATTGACTCATTGCAACGTTTGGGAATATCTTATCATTTTGAACGTGAAATTGATGAAGCATTAGAACAAATCCACAGTACTTTTACCAACAATAAGGAAATAACCACAAAAGAAGGTTCCCTTCACTTCCTAGCATTAGCATTTCGTTTGCTTCGACAAAAAGGACATCGCATTTCATCAGATGGTAAGTAGAAATTTTTACACATATTTAGAGCCATTAATAATAAGACAAATTCTATGGTACACTCAATAATTTGAGTGTACTGGTACACCAAATTAATAAATTAATAATTAAAGAGTTGATTTTTTTTAAGAAAAATAATTGTTTTCTATTATTGACAATTACAATAATTAAATCTTATTTTTCAAAAGCGTCGATGAAATAAAATTTACTTTTTTTGAATTTTTGTTACATATAACAGAGAATATTGATTATTTTTTATGAGAAAATGTTAAAAATTTAATATGACTCTTATAAACAATAAAATGATGTTTTTTCTTATAAAATGATGTTTTCTAAAATATAAATATTGATAAATAACTCTTTATTTCATAAAATGATCTTTAAATTATAAATTTTTGAAGTATGAGTACCGGTACACCTTTATGAGGTGTACCGTAGAAGTTAATATTACGATAAAATCTCACAAGACTAATGTTAATAATGTGGGTGAGTGTTGGCAGATATATTTAAAAAATTGAAAAACCATAAAGGAAACTTCAATGAAAAGATTTCCAAAGATATACAAGGAATGTGGAGCTTGTACGAAGCAACACATTTAAGGATTCATGGTGAAGATATATTAGATGAAGCAC
>Ga0315913_1006981_pt1 | contig 13615 bp, 5 predicted proteins | sample MpolsnodulesMG_FD_207736 | JGI IMG/M metagenome (GOLD analysis project Ga0315913, IMG submission 207736) | Medicago polymorpha root nodule microbial communities from Los Angeles, California, United States - small nodules | ecosystem: Host-associated > Plants > Roots > Nodule | place: USA... | reverse complement strand
TTATACTCTATCTTTTTAAGTTTCGTTTGAGTACATATTTTTTTGCTTTTATTTAATTGTCATTTTGATAATTTAATAATACAATTTGTCAATTACTTACTTCTTTTTAATAAAACTAACTAAGGTTATGTATTTGAAAAATTTCAGTTTGTTATTTTTTAAAACAAAATTTGTTTTTTCCTTATGTACACATTTAAACTTCAAAACAAAATTTTGTTACCTATAACAATGGTTTGATGAAAAGTTGGAATTCAGAAAATAAGATTAATAATCTTGTTAAAAATTTCAAATGCAAAATAGAATATCAATTTTGATTAAAAAAAAAATGACTTGATAAATTTGTTGGAGAGAGGCAGAGTAACTAACAATTTATTTGTTACGGGAGAAAGATAGCATATAAGATTTACTAGAGAATGTGTGAAAAAAATTAAGAATTTATTTGATGAGACATATTTACCCTTAATTCAAGTACAAACCAAAGATATATGCCCTACATTTCAGTATGGAGGACATCATGAAGCTCCAATATTTCTAATGTAGCCATTAATCCATCTTTCGACTTCATCATGAAGAAGCCAACCACATCCAGTGATTGCTCCCCTATCACTGTAGGCATATTGTCATGGTTGATCTTGATTAATCTCTCTTATGTCCGCTTCTGTCCAATGTATATTGTTTCCTTCATACGAGGAATGCAATGGTGATGCTCCATCCTACGGTCTTTAACGTCTGTTGAACTAACACCGCTAAGCGAAAATGGTAGTGTAAAGGTTAACACTAAACTATAGCTATAGTAGCCAAAAAGTATAAGGTTAACCCTAAACTATTATAATGATGTTTTTTTTTAACAGAAATTCAGCCTTGTTATATATCAATTTTTTGTTGTTTCACTTAAATATATAATATATATGTTTTTCCCCTATTTTCATTAGTTCACAATTTTTATCCTCAATTTTTATTTTGAAAATATTGTCCTCAATTTCTAAAGAATACAAATTTTCCCAATCATTGAATTTTGGTCTTATTTTTGTCGATGTATTATATTGAATAATGAGTTAACAAATTTTTACGTAGTATTACAATGCATATATTTTTTTAAAATATAGTTTTTTAGGATTTTATATTTTTTTCCCATTTCCTTTTGAGAAAAGATTAAAGACTAAGCAAAGACCATGAGGTAACATATTTACTAGATTAAGAAAAACGAGGTAATCTATTATTTTTTCCACATATTTTTAATTTTCTATAATTATGTTAATGTGTTAGAATCTTTTCTATTTCTCAAAAGAATTATTTATTATAACGAGTTAGGATCTTTTTCACCATTTATTTTTTATGTCTATTTCTATCTAAATGATGTATTCTATTTTCTTGAAAAATGGAGAGAATCTCAACTCTAACTTTGAATTAAAATGATAGAGTTTAGAGAGAGTTGATATATACATATAGTAAGTAAGTAAGGACAATAACACTCTTTTTTTTAAGGTGGGGGTGTAAGCAAGACGAAACATTCTGTTTTTTTTTTTTTTTTACATAACAAAAACACTCTTTTAATTTGAATTACCTAGATACATAAAATGTAGACAAATGTGGAGGCATATATCCACATTATTTTTCTCTAAACAATCAAACAAAGACATTATTTTCTCTCCACCGAATGAACATACAAGTTAGTAACTTGAAGTTACGTACAATTTAGGAATAACAAGTTGATCATAATTCTACTCTAAAAAAAAAGAGTTGATCATAATTCTAGTAACTCAGTTATTTCCTCAGCTCTCGCATAAACATCGTGCCAGAAGTCCATATCTTGGCATAAACTCAATGAACTAGAATCAAAAACTCCTTCTTCTTCAGTTCCTAATGGAGCTTGAAATTGATAATTATCAACACCAATGTCCATAACACCACTTGTCTCAATGCTAGAATTATCAGATGACAAAACTTCACACCAAAAATCATCATCCAATGCAAAATTATTTTCTGCCGAATCAACAACATCATTATTGTTGTTGATATTATTGTAACTTATAGATATATCATTATCATTATTTGAAGTAGCAATGCTACTATTATTATGGGATGACACGTCACTAGAACACTGTGGCCTATCATCTTCATGATTTTGTTCCTGTTTGGTGTCTTGGTCTGAATTGGAGGCGTCGACATGAAAGTCCAACTTGGTTTGTTTTTTGTTTCGTTTTGTACTGTTGTTGTGTTCATGTTGGTTTTGTGGCAGCCTTTTCTTCAAATGTGTGTGCCATACATTTTTTATCTCATTATCTGTTCGCCCAGGTAGCCTTGCTGCAATAGTTGACCATCTGCATCATCGTTAAACCATTAAATAAATATTTGCATCATCATCTTCTATTCATGCTTGATTTTGTAATAGTCATTAGCTAAGTTAACCAAAATTAGACAAAAAAAACATTTTAATTTACATAGGTTTCTTTCACCGAAGCTAATATTATTCAAGACACTATCAAGAATTCAATACAATCTCAGCCTACTTTTGAAATTTGGTTTCCCATGCAAGTATGATATTTTTCATTAGACTCGAACATTCATTAGTCTCCATGACACAATTGTTAATAATAATTTGATGTGATAACCTATGATTAATTTTTAATAGTGTTAATTTAGTTTCTTATAAAAATGATATTTTTAAGTGTATGAATTATGACTAGGAAAAAAAATCAACCAATGGAGAAAAGAGAAAATCCTTTGCTTTTTGGAGTAGTATTAATTTGTAATTTTATATATAGCACGTGAAAATGTTGTAACATGTGAAAGAGACTTCACAGGACGTATCTTTGTTATGATTTTGCTTCCCTTAAAACTAAAGATAAATCAAAAGAAACTGGGCCAAACCATTATTCATTTTCTCTTTTTTTTCTCTTTAAGAAAAAAAAGGTTCGACTGAAAGAATTTTTTTTTTTTTTTGAAGGATGAAAGAAATTAATTTATTGAATCATTCTTGCGTGAACATATATTTTTAGGACTAAATCAATCAAAATCTTCAAAAATATTAAATAATTAACTTTTATTTAGTGTAAAAAAAAACTTTCTCTACTTAATTAATTGCTAACTTTAACACAAATTTTAATATTTCAAATATTATTTTCATACAAACTGTTGGGCTTGCATTCAATAAACACTGTATTTACCTAACAATTGTTCTGATTCGCCATGCATTAAGTAAGATTATAAAATCACATGAATTTGGAATCCTCCATCAGTTCAATCCTATACAGAGCAGAATATTAGCTAGGTATAGTGGATATGTAAATAGTTTTTGTTTTACCTGTTTCCCAACATTTGATGCAAATTGATTATTGCATCCTCTTCTTCTTTGGTGAAGTTACCCCTTTTGATGTCCGGTTTCAGATAATTTGCCCATCGCAATCTGCAACTCTTTCCACACCTTAGCAATCCTGTTAATAAAATTGTAAAAAAATGAATAAAACTTTGGTTTATTTCATGAGAGCAATGCTATATAAGCAATTAAATTCATATTTTAATTTTCTTCAAATTAGTAAAGGCTTGAATTAGAAAGAAAAAAAAAGTACCAGCTTGTTTGGGAAGAGCACGCCAATTGGAATGACCATAAGTGTTTATGTGATTGATGAGGATTCGATCTTCTTCTGTAGTCCATGGCCCTTTCTTCAATCCCATTTTCTCGCAGCATGGAGCTCTTCCCATTTTGTAGTAACTAATAAATCCAAATTATGTGTTGTTTTGGGTATTTGAAAGCAAGAATTGCACGCTCTTGTGTTTTTATAGTACTAAAATTGATATGCCAACTTGATCAAAAGGTGACACTAAAGTTAAGAGTTGAAAGTTGAAACTTCAAATCTCACACGGGTAAGGTACTTTAATTAAATTAATATATAAGCAAGCACGACGGTCATGCAAATGTGTACATAATAGTCCAAAAACTAGATTATAATAATAATATTAAAATTCGCACATTATTTTTAATTTTCAAATTGAGTAGTCGCTTGCGATCACTTTTGTAAGTATTTTATTTGTCAAATAAAACGTGGGGAGGTGCCTAATATGTACATGTAGCATTGTAGCTGTCGACAGCATGACACTTATTAACGTGCATTCACTACGAGGCTTCTTGTCGTTGTTCTTGTTCACGTTCAACATGTATGTCCTTTATTTCAAACTCTAAGTACAATCTTTGACTTTCAGGTTGTTTTTAATGGTAACATAGGTGCAATAGCAAAAGCATCTGTCTTTTTATGTCTATAATGGTATGAGCCTAAACGTCTAGTTCAAAAAAGGAAGTCCGGCGTAGAAACATAAGTCAAAGAGGAGGAGGCCGCGCGGGAGCTACTCCAACGTCCTCCCTAAGATAAGCACATATGAATATAGAGATTCTACGGACCTAGAAAAGTGATACACACATTAGTTAATCTCAGCCGTAGAAAAGTGATACAACGATTCAAATTTTTTTGGACAATTTTCATACAGTTTGACCTCAGTCATCGATTAAAAATTGGACGGTTGAGATCTTTTACATTGGGATGTTGTAACAACATCAAATCATGTTTTAGATTCTCCATCCATGGTCGGGTCTATCTCGACGATTTAACATATAAGAAGATTTAACTGACTTAAGTGTATCTTAATTACAAATATCGGAGACACAAACGTGTAATGTCTATTCATATATGTTTTAATGGTCACTTGAATGAAGATAATAAGGATCGGGAGCGTACATGAGCTCAGAATAACTAAAACTAGGACGCTCACCCTGCAAGTATATATGATCACTCACTAAATTTTACTTAAATTCTGCTTAAACAGCCGCTCTTACTTTGTTATCGCAAGTGTCTTTCTCGGTATACCATTTCAGATTTCAAGAAAGAAAAAAACATATGAGAAGAGGGAGAATGAAGATCATATTATTGTTCCATGTGATCTTGTATGTTCTTACATGAACAATGACTTTCGTTGCGACTTTCATAAAGTTCTTAAATGAGTTTTTCTAAATTGAATTAAAAAAATTATCAACTAGTGTTCTAGTTGGTCGAGAGAACCTTTAATGTTGCTTGCTTTTCTACTCTCAAGGTTGTTTAAGATAAATGGTGATGGTTCTCATTTCTCATAATCATGCCTTCAATAGTTCATCTTATAGTGGTTAGAGGTGTCAAATGGGTTGGCCGACCCGACCTGACCTGAAAGGCCCGACTGCGTAAATGGGCCGGTCTACCCCGATCCATTTATAATTGGGCCGCAGATTCTTGAGCATGACCCGACCTGTGTGGGTCATGGGATAGCTCGGCCCGGTCCATTTTAGTTTTTATTTATTGATTCTTTTTATTTATTTTTTTATATATTAGTTACTCACAACTATCTTTTTGTTAAAATATGATTGGATGTTCATAGAAATGCAAATAATTTTTAAATTAACATTAATTAAACTCTAGATTATTCATTCTATTGAATCAAATTAATGATTTTTAAACTTTAGAATTTGAAAACTTTGAGCTAAATTCATTCATTTTTATTAAGTTTACTTATTTAAATTTTTTTATTAATGAAAATATTGATAATGGTCCAACATGAAGCCCGGTGGACCAACCCGGCCCAACCCCTTTTTTTATGGATGGGCCAAAAAAGCGCAAGTTCATTTTGGGCTAGTCTTTTGAGGCCTGACCCGACCCAAATATGGGTCGGACCATTAGCCCAACCCATTTTTGACAGCTCTAATAGCGGCCTTATCCGTAATTCTAATGATTGCTTTGTGTAAGTTTTCTACCACAAAATTTGGTCGTGTGCAAAATTTTTGACTGAGCTCTAGATTCTTATATCTTGAATCTTAGAATTTTCTCATATCAACTAGTATGTGTTCTATAGCATACCAAATTTTCTAATTTGAAACTTTTCTTCCGGTTAATCCAAAAATAAAAATGGGAAACGCACACGTACGCAACAGCAATCTTCCTTAATTTTTATCCAAAAAAAAAAAATCTTCCTTAAAAAAAAATAAAATAAAATTTCATTCCAGTCAAAAGCAAAAAGGAAAAGACAATCTTAGATTTGAAGAATCATATAAAGTATTGTGTGAGTGAAGATTCACCTATTTTATTTTGACAATTCTAACATAATGTAAATAAATTATTACTGAAAGAAAAAACGTTTAAAGCATAACGTAAATAAGTTATTACTGAAAGAAAAAAGTTTAAAGCAGTGGCATATTCTTTTTCGTGCAAATCACCAAATTTATGCATTTATAAGACTACTCATATATGTCCTTTTGTCAATGTAATAGATTAATTTAAAAGTAAGAAGAGATTAAATATATAAAAAAATTATTTATAGTAATGTTAGAGACCAAATTGACAACAAATTAGTATTAAATAGTATACATTTTTTTTTGTCAGATAGCTTAGTGGCTAGAATTCACCTTATAAGGTGAATAAGTGGGGTGTCCGGGATTCGAACACCGACTCCTACATATAATAATGTATTGTCCTACCAACTGAGCTATGTTCCCTGGATAAATAGTATAAATATCTGATTGATATAATGATTAAATATAAAGATCAACTTGAATTTAAATGTATACATTTGACATAAGGATTAATACGAGTAACGTTTAGTGACATTTGATAAACTTTCATACTATTTGAGAACTTTACAAGTCCACGAACGAATTTGATTGTTCAATTCTTTTTGTTTTCTGTTGTTGGTAAGACCGGGTCTAAAAGGCGTCAAAGAATGAAGCTTGTCCTATATATACCTGTATTGATTAAGTCGGTAACCCTTATTTCTATATTATATTCTTCTTTTAGATGAGCAAGTAGATTTTGCTTTTGCCTGAACATAAACGAATAGAGGAATGCACGAACGAATTAGACATTCTTTAGTAGTAATAATTGAAACAAGAGTTACAAGACAAGTCAAAGATATAGTCGTATAAATTTAGACTTCAGGCATCCAATGTTGAATAAACCTTCACTCATCCATTGTATATTATTTTCTGGAGTATGAACTCAATCTTCATTCCCAATTTATGTATATTTTCTGTGTCTAGCAAGTATCAGCCTTTGTTTTGTATCACAGTTCATAATTTTAAAGAAGTTAGTTTTTAAAATGTTATGTAGGTCACCGCGATTCTAACATACTCATCATTATACCGAACATAGATATAACTTTGGTAAAATTACGTTAGGTCGTTGTGATGTTTTGTGTTTAGATAAAATGAGTCACCTGCTTGTTTTTTTGATGTCTCCGGCTCCTTTTAAATAGTGTTGAAAATAAGGAAAGACAAATCCAACCATAAAAATATGTAGAGAACAATTATGACTATAGATTTTTTTTTTTTTTTATATATGCAATAGTATAGTTTTTATATTATCGCATTATTGCTTAATAGAAATGATATGATCACTTGTACAAAAAAAAAGTAATGATACGATCATTATCTATCCATTTATCTATCTATCTATTATTATAAAATGGAGAATAGTGTACAAACCCTATTCCCAACCCTAATTTCCTAAAATGACTATTTTGCACTTCATTTTAGTCATCTCATTCCAACTTTGCCCTCCTACTCTTATCCCACATTTCTTTTTGACAATGCATTTATTTGTGATGATTTTTAATGGTCATTGATATTCCAATTCCAAAACCTATCAAATAATTAGAGTGAAACCACTACTATTCCATCAATACATTCCAAAACGTTTTTTGACTTGATAACAAGAAATTTGTAGTTTGTTGTGGTTTACTACTCTTGGCTTTATGGTTTTTGTATTCTAATGGTCATTGATTTTACGCTTTTTTTTCTTCCGAAATGTCATATCTCCTCCTTAACTTTTATGAATTATGTTAAAGTTTTTAAATAGACTATTGAAGGTGCTACTTGATGTGCCCATTGCCTTTATTTTTATAGTACTACTACTAATATGGAGATTTGCTAAGTTTGTATCTGAGTATTGTTTGTACACACAACAATCATATTGTTTGAGGTGTTGTCTAGGGTGGGAGAGCTTAATAGGGTGAAAATTAGGAAGCTTTTGTTAATATATTTCTTTATGTACTCATCTTTTATCACAATCTTAATGTAAACAGCTTTTATTTACCGTAAGTTTACATTGAATTTGTGCAGGTTTAGTTTAATGGTATGTTTAGAGGAATCATGGTGAGCCACTCCGATTTCAGGCCATAATTAAAATGTCTCCATATATGTTAAAATTGTCTTCCAAAAAATATAAATGTTTCCTTCAAAAAAATATATAAATGTTGGAAGTACTATGTTTTATTTTTAATGGTAATTAAATTTTTTTCTTATACTCCAACATCAATGAAATCTATAATATTATAATTTATTAGTCTCCATTACTGTCGATAGGACCTGTGCGTCGCACAGGTCGAAATGCTAGTTTTATGATTGGTGAGTTGATATTTTTATTAAAAGAAGTTGAGTTGATATATTTATTATTTACTTTTTTGTTCCTATTAATCAAAATTTATGAATCCAGTCACTGGACATGTCGCTCTTGTTTTTTTGGTCAATGGACTCATGTTCCTTTAATTAATTCATTATAAAACTGATATATCATATGAAGTATTATTGGCTAAACAATCACTAAACTTATTGTTTCTATGATGTTTTTAGTTGGAGGCGAGTGGAGATGAAGGGAACGAGCAGAATCACTCTTAAGTCAATCTTAGCTCACCTCCAAAAACAAGGAGATTAAGAAGTGAGATGATATATATTTTTCTTGATAGTTAGAATTGTTTGATAGAATATCAAATTCTACCAAACGATTCAAACTATAAACGAAGACACATGATAGTGTATAACATATGAAATACAGTATCGTGTTAGACAACCAAACAACAAACATATTACAAGTACGGTAGTTTTGAAAATCTCAATCCTAAACACCTCAATAGAATACAAAATGCTAACCATCATAGAATAAAATTTGAGAGGGGTAATTTTATAATATTAATTGTAGGGATATTTTGTTTGGCTAAATTACATCAGATGTCCTTTAAGTTTGAAGTTTGTAATAGATTGGTCTTTTAAGTTATTTTGATAACACATAAGTCATTTAAGTTTGAGGTTTGTAACAGATTAATCTTTTAAGTTTGTAAATGTTTTCAATTTATTCTTGCTACCACATCATCATTTTTGTAATGTTTGGTTAACAATACTAAATTGAAAACCTTTATAAACTTAAATGGCTTATGTGTGACCAAAATAACTTAAATGACTAATATGTTACAAACCTCAAACTTAAATGATTTAAGTGTGACCAAAATAACTTAAATGACCAATCTATTAGAAACCTGAAACTTAAAAAACCTCTAGTGTAATTTAGCCACTTTATTTTTAGAGATTTCGGAAATACTTAAAGAAAAATTAAAATGCACGTTAAAATCCTGAAATCGGATTGATCTTATGGGAAAAAACAGTTTGATGGGTTAGAGCATTTTATCAAAATAAAATCCGATTCTTGTTTAGAAGTAAAGTTGTGTAAAACCATAACGTTGGTTGAGTTATACAATTTAGCATGTCAACAAAAAATTAAACAATTTAATACGAAATCAACAATTTTTATTATTAAATCCTAAAAATAATATTTTTTAAAGAAAATCAATTTTATATCACCCACACAAACACACCTTAAACGAGTAGTGTTTGATTTATGTTTTCGGGCACTACCAATAATAATCAAGCTGAAAGTAATTTTTTGATATTTTTAATGTGTTTGATTCCACCGTGACGAAAATTAATTTTGATGAAATTAATTTTATTTAAAATTAAATGTGAAATGGTTTATATTTAAATGCATTCACGTAAAAAAGACTAAACATTTGAGAATAAAAATTGTATTTCGATTTAAAAACTATAAATGATAGTAGCTTTAAGTTAGAATAAGAGAGAAAGGGCCTGTTTGGCAAGGCCAAAAAACAAGTTTATAGCTTATAAGCTCGTTTGACAAAAAAAATTCCGTTTAGTAACGGTTTTTCACCACGAACTTATAGTTAATTGACATATAATCTTAACATGTCAAAATCATTTTTTTTTCTTTACAATTACACTTTTATCGAAAGAAAAAAAAGATGGACATGGTTTTTACTTATTTAATATCGATCCCACTTGATTAAAGTCCAAAATGGATTCTTTTTTTAAGCAGAAAACTCTGAACAAAATTAGCCGTGTGTTCACACCTAAAGTAACTAATTTATCCATGGATGTTGACTCACCTATGGTGTCACTTGTTCAATAGGTGAAAAAGGCATGACACTTTCAAAATAATAATTTGAACATTTTTCATGATCTTCATGAATAATACGATCCAATGATTTAATGTGCATAAGCAATCAGACCCCACTATGTTAAAAGCTAAATTACTCTACGTGGGGGGAGGAAAAACTGTCTCAAATAAATTATGGAAATTTTAAAGCTGACTTTTGACTGTTGATTATTGATAGTATGCTCCTCCTAACTTGACTTCTAAGCAACGAAAGAATGATTTAATACTTCCAATTTTTGTCTGTTCAGAAATTATTTTGTGTATGATGAAGAAAAACTTTTTTCCTAGTTAAATGTACTTTTTTAACTGGTAGTTGAATGTAATGCCATAGCAAAATATTTTCCCTGTTTTATATCAGTGCAAATTTGCCTCTTAATTTCAACAAAAGCTAATCTTTGATGATTGATGGTTTAAAGTTGCAAATTAATATATAGTTTCAACAACTAAAGCTAATGACTACCTGGCTCCTAAAAAAACTGGTCATCATTCAAATTTCAAAGGTGAATAATACTATATTCGCTACTTTTATTCAATATCTAAATGATCAATCGTTATTTCCATTTTTTTGGACCACGTGCTTTGAATGTCTCCATAATTTTAAAAGTGCTAATAATGGTATACATATCTGTTTGGTTCGATTTTGAGGTGAGGAAAGATTGGAACCAATTTAAGTGCAATGTTAACATGAATTAGTTTTCGTTCATAATTCCTAGTTCAACCGAACAAAAAATCTAAAATTGTTAGGTTAGAGCCCGGAGTTCGAACTCCGGTTCCTTCATGTATGTGTGTGAACTTTCAAATGACTATTTCTACCAAAAATAAATAAAAATTAAATAGGTTTCTCATGATGTTTCATTATTGAATTTGCTATAACTGGTTCTGTATTAAGAGGTTCCACCCTCATATTGGCGAAGGAGTCATCCACAAAAAATAAAAATAAAAAGCGAAGGAGTCATCCATAAAAAAAACACTTGCATGCTCAACTAAAAAAATGTATTAGTAGTAGGGTGACAATAATTAGAGAGTCGGATTAAAATTTCTAGAGGTTTCAAGAAAATTGTGGTTGTATCGAATTATGAGGTTGCAATTTATTTTCTGATGAAGGGGTGCTCTTCCTCACCCGTGCTCCACATTGGTTTTTCAGATTCAAATTCGGTTTGATAATGTTATGTTTCAGCACAATTTTCATTAGAAAATATGTGGCTGATGAGACCTTGGCAAAACACGGAATCCCCTTTGCTCCACTCTTTTGATATGTTAGAAAAAGAGTGTTTCTAGTATTTCTCTTCCGCCAATATTGTTTACCGTAGAGACTTAAGAGTACTAACAACACAATATGTAACACACATTTTCTACAACACTCTTATAAATTGAAATTAAAATAGAACCCAATAAACCATGTGAATTGTGAGCAGAACTATAGGGAGCAGAGCAATGAAATTTTATATCAGTTTGTGGCTTTGTGCATAGCAATGTTAATGTTAATCTAATATTTTTTTCAGTACATCTAATACTACTTTAAAAAATAGTTAAATGTACAGTTAATAAAGGTAATAATATGAACCATTGAATTTACTCAATCCATAGTACATCAAAATCTCTCAAATAATGAGCGAAATCCTACTGAAACCAATATGAGATTTTCATAAAAACACTAGAATGCGAAGCGGCTCCCAGTTCCATCCAGAAAGCGATCAGTGTGCCACCCTTTGTTCTGTAATTCTTTTAAAAATACAGGAAAGACTCCATTCATTTTCTCATAGGCCTCTTGCAGAACACTAGCACTAAGCTCATGGGAAGAACTCTCAATTTGCGCAGCAAATGCAGCAACTAGCCACCCTCTCAATGCATCTTCGCCACTAGCATCTTGCTTCAATACCATGTCAATGCATTTACCCCCGCGATTTAAAAGAAACTTCTCCTTAGGGAATAACTGTTTTAATTCAGCAAGCTTGGAAGGCTTAATAACCTCGTGTAAAGCCTTGCCAACTCTTACATTTCCAGCATCTTCTTTGACTCTCACAGGAAAAAGCAGATCTTCTTTATATCTTAGGTCAGCAGGGCTTGATACAATTCCTGCCTGTTTCAGAATGCAATTAACAGTCAAACACCATTTTACCTTTTCCAAATAAAGGAAGGAAAAAAGAAGCGAGTTTTCATTTACTATAATAATCGGAATCACACCTTGAGAAAATCAGTCACGACCATTGCAGTTCTCCGTGGATTCAAAGTATTGATAGGAGTTGCTCTCATCTCTTCAGACACGCAGTATATATGTATAATCGAAAGGAGCGGACACACAACCAACTGACATAAATGTTTCATAATGAATCAGTTGGAATCATCGATACAGTATATGTTTAGCATTGAGTTCTGTAACATGATTAATTATATCTCGAGAGAGTAAGCTAGAAGATAATATTTGTTTTTCTGATAGCAAATAAACACTGTAATAATATAAAACCACCGAATGAAATCCTGAAAGGAGAAAGGACACACAGAGAACTGACAAAAAAGGCTTCACGCAACAATTGTGAATCATCAATAAAATGTATATTTTTCACTAAGACATGCTGCATGATTAGTTACATCTCTAGAGAGAAAATAAGTGAAAAATGAAATTTTTCCTTTCACATTTTAAGTAATGGGCTCATTGCAAATGAAGAATATATATGACTTATATGCTCTTCTGCATGACTCCGTAAGCAACATTTGATTTATAATCTTGCCACCATAACACATAATTCTAACAGAAGACATCTCATTTTTGGGCCCTTCACATCCACCACAACATTTTGTTAAACTTAAAACCTTAACTTTTCAATTAATTTCAACAACAGTTACACATTGCTGGGATTCAACATTTTTTCAACATACCACCTTAAAGTTACAGTTAATTTTAGACATTACCCTCTTGAAAGAAAAACAATTTTAAGGGTGGAGAAAATGTTAAATTGCTACAGCTAACATTTTCAAGTCAAACCAAAGATGAAGGGTTTAAATGACACAGAGAAAGAGTTGAGGGGGGGTTATTTGAAGAAAAGGTAGGAGCCCAAGAACCAATAAAATGAGCTAAACAAATATTTCAAGTTAAGAACTTAATCATGAAGCTCGAATCTTGAGCTCTGTCCTAAGTCCAATTTCACATGAAAAATTTGTTCCCCTGTTGCTATCCATTTTCATCTAGAAATTGAATTAAAAATATATTTTACTTCTTTTTCTGGGTAAATTGGTACGAGGCATTGTAAACCCAACTTTGAAAAGTTTCAATAAAATGTATAATCTTCTAAACCTCAGAGTTCTAGTAACAACCACCACAACCA
>Ga0315913_1006977_pt1 | contig 13624 bp, 4 predicted proteins | sample MpolsnodulesMG_FD_207736 | JGI IMG/M metagenome (GOLD analysis project Ga0315913, IMG submission 207736) | Medicago polymorpha root nodule microbial communities from Los Angeles, California, United States - small nodules | ecosystem: Host-associated > Plants > Roots > Nodule | place: USA... | reverse complement strand
TTGATGATTCAATATGGTACAAGCATGTGCCTTTTATAGGCTTCTAATCTTAATGCATAAGAAAGTAAATGCAATTACTAGAATTTTCTAGCTAAGTAAATACCTAGATGGTGCTAGATTATTCCTATAGAGGCGGTTCATACTGGATTTTTCTAGTGACAGTACTAGATTATTCTAGGTGGTGCTAGTGCTTAGATATTTTTACTTCTTAATGGTTAAGCAAATACATAGGCAGTGCATCATACTTCTAAAGTCTTCTAGATTTTTCTTGATTTAATTTCTAACACTCTCTTCAATATTGCCCGTATGCCACAAAATTAAAATTACCAAAAGATGGTAAAAGTCATATTGAAAAAATTGTTTAGTCTTACAAGAAGGGGACTATTTTGGTTGTTTAATTTCTTGTGAAACTAGACTATGTTTAATTAAAAAGTGTAAAAGTTAAATGATTGGTTTAAAAGTGTGTGTGTCATAATGTCATGTATACATGGTTAAGCATGTCTTCTCCTTTCTTCACTCGGGAAAAAAAAGGCACGACAAAAGTGGCTTCACGTTGAAGTTGAACACGACAACATTGATCAGAAAACTTTTAATGATCATTTTTCTCACATATATAATTAGTTTCTTTTCAAATATTTTTTAGCACAAAAGTAAGCTACCAAATTCCTAAACAAAAAAAATTAAAAATAACACAATCAAATTTTATTATTTTTTTATTTTTTTATTTGGTTACTAATTAGTTAATTTCTTTTTTACTATTTTCATGTCTGATTTTCATTACCTTACTATTAATTTTTAGTATACTATATATTATATAGATGTTGATGTTAATAACTTAATATAAATATGTTATTAGTTATTACACTTTAGAAAAAACTAATTGCAACCGATAAAACCAAATCACATTATTTGGAAGAAACCATCCAAACTAATTAAATTGCATTTTATTTTAATCTATCAAATCATTCTTTTACTCTATTTTTGGAGGAAAATAATTCTTTTACTTGAAAGCCAATAAAAAAATATTTCAGTCCAGTGGGTGAGAGTAGACTCGCTTAATTCAATTCGAGTAATGCTAACAACACTTTCTTTTGAACATTTTCTTTAATACTCACTCTTTTATTGGTTTAAATTATTTTGACTCTATCTTTTAAAAATTGAACTCACACAAAGTGTTGAGACATACATTGATTTCATCCAATAAACAAGTGATACTAGATAAAATGTTGAAAAGTGAATGTTGCTGACATTCCACAATTCATCATGTGGGAACAAAGTTCAAATTCAGAGATTGAAAGAGGTAGTTACAACTCACATATAGTCTACGTCAATGGTTCGAATAAAATTGCCTCCATCAGAAAGAAAAACCAAAAGAAAAAAATGGAAAACACTTTGGTGACTAATGTGCAAAATAGTGATAGAATAGAACATGCATGGCACCCACCATTCACATGTTTTATCCCTACACATACATGGCATGGCAATAGAGATATTAAAAGCGACCCACAAGACAGCCTTTACATGCACACACGCAAAGATAAAAAGGCAACGATCATGGCAATCAAAAAGCCCCTCTCACTCTCTTCACTTTCACAAACTAAAGCAACGAACGAGAGCAACTCTCATTACAACAAAGGCATTATCATAACAATAACATCTTTTCTAACTTTCTTACCTTTCTCCTATAGCCAGCAATGAGAGTTCCTCCTCCCGCGGTTTCCTCATCATCATCACCACAACCAAAACTCACCACCACTCAAAATATCATCGTTAACGTTCCAACTCCCAATCCGACACCAACACCAACAACCACCACCTTGTGCTACGAACCGAGGTCCGTTCTCGAGCTTTGTCGTAGCCCTAGCCCAGAAAAGAAACCATCTCAACAAGAACAAGAACATAATCCAGAAGTGGAACAAGAGGATCATGCTTCCTTGCCAAATTTGGATTGGTGGGATTCCATCATGAAAGATTTAGGTTTACAAGACGACTCTTCAACTCCCATAATACCCCTATTGAAAAACACCAATAATACCTCAGAAATTTACCCTAACCCTTCTCAAGACCAATTTGATCAAACTCAAGACTTCACTTCTCTCTCAGATATTTACTCTAATAACCAAAACCTGGCTTATAATTACCCTAACACAAACACTAATCTGGATCATTTAGTTAATGACTTCAATAACAATCAACCAAACAACAACACCAATAGCAACTGGGATTTCATTGAAGAGCTTATTCGTGCTGCTGATTGTTTCGATAACAACCATCTTCAACTAGCTCAAGCAATATTAGAGCGGCTCAATCAACGGCTACGATCTCCAACCGGTAAACCGTTACACCGAGCCGCGTTTCATTTCAAAGACGCACTTCAATCTCTTCTCTCCGGTTCAAACCGGACTAATCCACCGCGTCTTTCTTCCATGGTGGAGATTGTTCAAACCATAAGAACCTTCAAGGCATTTTCTGGAATTTCACCTATTCCAATGTTTTCAATTTTCACAACGAACCAAGCTTTACTTGAAGCGTTGCATGGATCGTTATACATGCATGTTGTTGATTTTGAAATTGGTCTTGGAATTCAATACGCTTCACTTATGAAAGAGATTGCTGAAAAAGCTGTCAACGGTTCGCCGTTGCTTCGTATCACCGCCGTCGTGCCGGAGGAGTACGCCGTTGAAAGCAGGTTGATTCGTGAGAATCTGAATCAGTTCGCGCATGATCTTGGAATTCGCGTGCAGGTTGATTTTGTTCCGTTAAGAACTTTTGAAACTGTGTCGTTTAAGGCGGTTAGATTCGTCGACGGTGAGAAGACTGCGATTCTGTTAACGCCGGCGATATTCTGTCGACTTGGTTCCGACGGTACTGCGGCGTTTCTTTCGGATGTGAGGAGGATAACTCCTGGTGTGGTGGTTTTTGTCGACGGTGAAGGATGGACGGAGGCTGCAGCGGCAGCGTCGTTTCGTCGTGGTGTTGTGAATAGTTTGGAGTTTTACTCGATGATGCTGGAGTCATTGGATGCGTCGGTGGCGGCGGGAGGAGGAGGAGAGTGGGCGAGGAGGATCGAGATGCTTTTGCTCCGGCCGAAGATAATAGCGGCGGTGGAAGCTGCCGGAAGAAGAACGACGCCGTGGAGAGAGGCGTTTTACGGCGCCGGAATGAGGCCGGTGCAGTTGAGTCAGTTCGCGGATTTTCAAGCGGAGTGTTTGCTTGCGAAGGTGCAAATCAGAGGCTTCCACGTGGCGAAACGACAAGCTGAGTTGGTGCTTTTCTGGCATGAGAGGGCCATGGTTGCCACGTCAGCTTGGCGGTGTTAGAAGAAGAAGAAGAAGCAGCAGCATGTAGAAATCAAAAAACAAAGAAAATATAAGGTGTGAAGTATTATCAATTTATCATGAAGCTCACATTAGCAAGAATGTACTTTTAATTTAACTTTAATTTAGTTTTTTTTAATTATGTAAAACTAAAAATATTAAAAGGAAAAAAAAGAAGCTGGGAAATAAGAAATACAAAAGCTTGTATTTTTTTTCCAGATCATTTTGTTTTTGTGTAATATAGGTGATAAATTAGGGGGAGGGGTGTGTCTATCTAATTTGTTAGAGAAGAAAAGGGAGCTATGTAAGGTGTATTTTGCTGTAAAAGTGAGAGATTAAATAGCTCAATATCTTGTAATCTAATTGATCCCGTTAGTATCTTGAAGTTCATTGTTTGGGAAAATAAATGGTTCTATGACTTGTCTATATGGTTCCTTCAAAAAAAAAAACTTGTCTATATGGTGTTTCTTTATATAAAAGTAAAAGGTTACAATTTAAAATCATATGTTGTATGGCAAGTGGTTCGACTTTGAGGATATTTTACGTGAAATTCTAAATTTAAATCGGAGTCATCGTATTTTTCCTTTTCGTACGTGTTTATTCGAGTATGTGTTTACAACCTAGGCCGTTAACAAAATAAAATTAAAAATTAAAACCATAGTTATATATTTATTTTATTTTATTCCAAAAGTTATGTAGACATATTCAGAATGGAATGTCAGTTTATTCAGTTCTTAATCCACTTGGCTAATCATGTTTTCTCCTAATCCATATGGTTTCTCAATTTTGATACTTGTATGCAATATGCTCTGAAATCCAACTGCCAGGGTAGTTAGTTATACATGACATGATCAAATGAAGATCTATATATTTCTAATTTCTGAAGAAGAACATTCCTTGGTCCATCAGGTGTTTGTTTACTCAGGCATCTGCAGAATTGAAAAGAAAAAGAAACACTGGCAACATTTGTGGTAGTAGCTTGGTAGTTCTATGTTTTCTGATTACGTAAGAACATCAGTTTCAGAATTATTTACTACTATAGTACAGCACAAGTGAAAGATAATTGGATCACTTCATTATTTGGTCACTCCTTAACCGATGTGTATGCATAAGCATATATTAAAAAACATCAAGCTTTTAAATGGATCTCAGTTACAAATGGTGTAAATTTTTGCTATTTGAATGAATGAAATATTTTATCTTTGAAAAAATATGACATCTGAACGTGTAAAAGGATGTAAAAAGAAAGAAAAAAGATTGCCTAAATTAATTTGAAAAGCTGCATCGTCACAAAACTAAGGAAACTAAATACCCACCACCAACTTCTCAAATATCCATGAACAAATGTGAAATTTAAATCTGACTTCATAAAAACTCAGGGTATACCCTACTTGATCAACAAATAGAATGAAAAAATGATTCCACAATCTACACAAAGGATATGTTTGAATTGGTAATATATGATAGAATGAAATGGAATGAAATAATAGTGTTATCCTATTTTATTCCATTCCACCCTATACAATCAATCCAAACATGCCTAAGGTAAGGAAAATCGAAAAAATTGGAAAGTTGAAGCTAGATTCTCAACATCATTTGCAAAACTAAATAGAAGTGCTTCAGTGGCCTACATATTCTATTCTCCAGCATAGGTACAAATTATAACAAATTAAGTGTAAATTATAAGGGCAATTACAGTTGAAGATTAATGGTATAAAATTAGTAAAACAATGTAAAAAAAAAAACATTATATCCTATTCTCAATTAAAAGACCAGTCCACTGATTTGAAAAGTCCAGCTGCAGAACTGTCTTAATCAAAGAGTCAATCAATTTTCGCTATTGCCACCAAAGCCGACACCGAGGAACTGTTCTTTGTTTCATTCAAGGTTAGCAACTACTTCAGGCCCACACAACCGTTCCAACTCTTCCTGTTTACAACAATTTTTGTTTTCAGATAATTAAATTTAAGGCTGTGAGTTGTAAGATATATGACAACCAGCTATATAGTCCCGAGCCACCGACAGTTCAAATTGAATGTGTTCGGTGCCTAACACACACCGGCACATGCGGTGAGTGGTGATGTTCAACTATTTCGTTTTATCAAATTATTACCAGTGACAACGTGTGAGTGTCATGTCCGTGTCGGTGCTTTGCAGACAACCAGTAAATTTAGGGCAGAATGGTAAGAGAAACATACCTTAATAGAATCGTTTTCAGATGTAAGCTTCTCACACTCTTCAGAAAGTTTCTGAAGCTCTTCTCTGAGAGTTCGATTCTCACCTCCCAGCGCCTCCACCCTCTTTTGTAGCTCTTCACACTCAGCCTAGTTGGTACAAGAAATGCAAAACACATTACTTTTTACTGAAGTAAAATGGTAGTATGAATGGACAAAATGCAACCTTTGTCATCCAAGTCATGTTGGCTACATAGTTTAGTTATCAAATGACCTCAGATTTATAAATAAATTTTGTCTAATCACAAACCATTTAAATCTAAAGCCTTATTTAAAAGTTTGACCTAGTTTCCTGTTGGACAACTACAGGGTAACTGGTTGCGATTTGATCAACACAGATCCTCTATAGGCTATTGGCATCTAACTAGTCCAACCAAACCTCAGTTGTTGGATCAATGTTGCAGTTTGATACAACAACTGGGATTTTCCTGGTCTAGTTGGACGGCTATAAAGGATCTGGGTTGCTATCTGACCTACTCTCCATATTAGGTCTTTTATATATCTTTTTTACACATTCCTAAACAAAATATAAAAATATATTTGAATTAAATAACTCATACTTGGCGAAAGTAGTTAGTGGACCACTAAAAGGCTCAGTGTCCTGTTCAAGTGAGCACCAAGTATGAATCCGAAACTTACCTGCTTGCGTAGTCTTGACCTCCTAGCTGACTCTCGATTAGACTGTTTCCTCTTCTGTCTTTTCAACTCACGATCATCCTATCAAGATCAGACACATTAGGAGGTTGAAGGGAGTAATGCAATGGTAATGAAAAGTAAACGATATCAACAAAAAAAAATTATTTTTTCGGATCAATTGTCATATAAGCACAAAGATGGAAAATATTGACCGCCAAAAGCAATATGAGAGCAGAACATTTTTTACAAAAACAACTATGTGACCCATACTTGTTGCATCCATTGTTCGCCAAGTGCACCAGCTCCAGGGACACCAGGTTGATTGTGTCTCATTTTGGCGGCTTCAGCACCAGCAGAAGATGCATTCCATAAGTCCATTCCAATATTAAGATTCGTTGCAGGCATCGAGACAACTGGATTTCCAGGAACAGATGATTGAGAAATGGGTCCAGTAGTATTGTTCTGCGCGTTGGCTCCTGAAGTTCATGGAAACACTAACCTATTTCAGCAACAGCGGGAAAAAAAAAAAGATACTTATGATTGCAGGTGAGGTGATACATACCATCAACAAGCATGAGGTCAAAGCTTCCCTTCTTGTTTCTAGCTGATTCCTACCAAGATAGAAGTCATTAGACCAAAAATACATACAGAAAACTGGTCAATATGTTTGTAAATTAATTAATACAATTTAGACTTGTGAAAAAAAAGACAGACTCATATTGAAGGTGTGTCCGGTGTATGACAAGTGTCGCCGACACGACACTGAAAAATGCATTTACATTCAATTACACAATTTTTTTCTCAAACTATTACCGGCGTGGATGTGGATGTGTCTGTGTTTCAGGTTGTTATTACTAAAAGCAAATGAGAGCACATGTAACGATGGTAATCTGTCATATACCTGTTGGTTTTCATCGCTAGCATTAGATGAACCCTCTGAACCACTGTCACCACTGTTTAAGGATATAAAATTCATATTAAGAATGAAAATTGAAGAGGAAAAATCTCAAAACGATCTCAAATAAACAAGAGGTTTGCCAAACCTATGTGAAAAGCCATCATTGCCTGAACCTGATCCTGCCTTTCCACTCTCTCCTGCTTTGGCACTTGTATTTGCAGAAGTGCCCTTCGGTTTTTTAGATGAATCCTTATCCTTTACATCAGGTCCCTTCCCTTCAAACTCTGTAGTTTGGTGCATAGCACTTGGAGTCTAGCAAAATGATAAAACTAAGGAAACTAAACGAACACAAGAAAACAAGTATAACGAATTATATGCCAAATATTGATAAAAATGGCAAAAAAGTTGCCTGGAAAAATGTTAATTAGCAGATGAAAAAATCATATTTTTCTGCTGAGACATAGACGCGGTGTACCTATTAGAGAATGAAAAAAATGACTAACCACTACCATGCTAGGATGAGCATAGATATTCCCAGGAGGGTACATTGCAGGATACGGAACTGGAGTCCCGTATGGCGCCATCATAGGATGCTGAAAAAATCAACAAAATTGTGCATGAGAAGATTATCAGACATAGAGTATAATAATTGCATACATCTCAAATGATGGACACCATTTACCTGGCCTCCCCACATATAAGGATGCGGGGTTGGTGAAGCAACAGTTGAGGCATAATAGGGAGGCGGAGCGGCTCCAGGATTATAGTAGGCCTAAATAAGAAGCTAATCATCAGTTACATAATAGGGACTGTTTGGATTGACTTATTTGAGCTTAACTACAGACATAAGCCCTTGTGTGACCGTTTGAGAGAGGTTATAGAAGCAGTAAGCCATGTTCAGCTTATTTTTATAAGCTCTCCGGAATAGCTTATAAAAATAGCTTATAGTTTATATGAAAACAGTTCGACTTTATTTTATCTTTCATTATAGAAATAGCTTATTCATAGACACTTGTATGATAAGTGCTTGTGCTAGAAACACTAATTATGCTGTTTATCCAAACAGGATTATAATTTGTCTGCAGAAGTGCTTAGAAGTCAAAGTGTGATGAAAAAAAATCTATCATATGTTCCATTACCTGCATGGAGGTTGACCAATCTGGATATGATGGTTGTACTGTTGGTGTTGGTACTTCCTGTTAGTGCAAGCCGAAATGATAAGGAAACATATACGAGGGAGAACAAGTAGAAGAAAATCGTATACGAAGTTAGGCAAGAACCTGAGTTGATGAAGATGTTTTAGAAGGTTTAGTTGTGCTATCCTCCTTAGTCCCCATAAAAATCAGCTTAGAAACACTGCCCTTTCGGTGCACCAAACAAAAAGACCGATGATCAAGTATTGATATCTGAGGAGGTCGTCTTAAGATCAACTTGAACAGCTACTCAGTGTAACAAATCACATACGGAATACTGAAATGCAAATTACATGTCATTATAAACACTCATCAAATAGCAGAAACTATCAAATCTAAAGCAAAATTATAAACTAAATGGTTCTTAGATACATGATCTTTTAACTACAAACTTTGTAGAGGAAGCACAATTCAAGAAACAAATCTTACTAATTTTGATTATAGTCCAAAAACGACTTCAAATACCCAGTCGTTAACGTATAATTGTACTTTTATCTAATTGACGAGAGACAGTGTGCTCAACCATAAGATATATCCTCCTATACAATACAAAGGATGATTTCCATTCATCTCCCACTAAAGGAAGACAAATAACAATATTCAAATTTGTCAGAGTTACAAATGTCAATAAGCATTCTTATCTTATGCATTGCATGCAGCAATGGATGTTTATTTTAACATAAACTCAAACGTGCAATTTCAGTTATGAGAATCTAGAATTTTAATATACCATTTTTTTATGAGTTAAGTATAACATTATTATTGTACCAAAAAAAAAAGAGTATAACATTATTAATTGTTTATTGTGTTTTGGGTCAACCTGGGGTTTGACCTGGTGGTGTGGGCTTGAGACCTCAAAGTGTGCTCCTCTCTAGGTCTTAGGTTCAAATACCCTTGTGCTAACAATTTCAGTGTTGGGCCAGTCCACACACGGACTTGCTCTAGCTTCAATTGGGTCCGCCGCTAGTGGACGATGAGATTGGTCCCCAAATTAGTTTCCAAAAGAAAAATAATTGTTTTGGGTCAATTTTAATATAACCTATACAATTATAATTCTTTTTTTTTTGGTATTCTATACCATGCCATCAACTACTAAATTGTCATCATACTAATATCCTAACTCTTTGAAAGTACAGATAGAAAATATAGGAAGATTTTCTTCTCACGAATATAATTAAATAATTGTATCTGTCCCCTTATTTTTCTCTTCTATACACCTTCAAAGCAATTTTTTTTCCTTTGCGTGTAAGTTATTATATTATCCACAGAAGATGCTAGCTTTCTATTGTACTATTTGTTATCTTCTTTCCTCTTTTAGATCAGTGAACCAAACCAAACCAAACCAAAACCTACTTCAACCAAATACCATATCAAAATCATGGTAAAATAGAACCTAAGCAAGTATAATTAAGCACTAGCAATTCCTCCTCCACTTAATTTTCTTTTTTAATTAAGAGAATGCCACAACAACACACCCAAAAGCCATAATAACAAACTTAAATAAACTCAAAATTCTGTATTAATTTTATAATTCATTTAACCATTATTTACCTTTTCAAGCTACCCTTTTGTGTATTATCAAATAAAGAAATTTACAAAGCAAATAAAGAAAATTGACTAAGTAACCCAAATATACCAAGATATGAAAAAAGAAAAATAAAAAATGAAGCATTGGTGTATACTAAAAAGGTATATGTAAAAAGAGAAATACTAATTAAGCATATGATAAGGTCCAAAAATGGATCTTGCAGAAATTGGTATTAAGAGAAGAGAGAAAATAGGGACTGACCTGTTTTCATGGCGTTAAGAAAAAAGGATGAGGTGGAAGTCCAAGTGGGATGAGACAAACAAAGTCTAAAACACAACACTCTTTCTTAGCTTTGGTTTTGGTTTGTTCTACTTATGTTGTTTTCTAGTGTTATAGTAGCTACCTAAATTCAAACCAAACACTTCTTGTTTCTGTGTTTAAGGTAAAAATAAAATAAGGTAATAAATACTAAATAGTAAATGTTTGTTTTTATTTTTCCACAACCCTTCGTGGATTTTGTGTTGTGTTGAGTATTTATTTATGTGGTTGAAATGTGAAGTTTTGAAAGCAAATATAGGAGTGAGAGTGAAGGAAAGAAAAAGTGGGAGGGTAGAGAGAGAGAGAGAAAGAGAAGGAGTGTGAGTTGGATTGGGTTTAGGGATTGTGGGGTGACACGTGCGAAGAAGAGGGTTACAGCTGTGGGCTGTCCATGTCTCACTGGATTAGGTTTGGGACAATTTATGTTACAAGATGACTCATCTGACAACTATGTGCCTTTCTGGATAACCTTTTTTAATATTATTTTTTTCATACCAAAATTTTATATTTTTATTTAATAAAGTTAATATTTTTTAATAGAAGAAATAACAAATAACTATTTAAACTCACTCATACATTTAAGTTGAACAGACACAGTTCAAACACTGATCACGATGTCCGATCTTACAATCTTAGTATTCGAGTAAATAGGCAGTCACCCCCTCTCTGAAATTGTAAGTTTCGTCAATTACCCTCTGACGTTGACAAAACCTCAATTATCCCCATGAAATTGCACAACGTTAATCAGTTTACTCCCTCCGTCAAATTCTTCTGTTAGTCAACATCACATTTTACAAATATCCCTCCTGAAGTTTTGCATTCTGTGCAAAATGCCCCCAAACCTAATTTTATATTTTTTTTCTTATACTTGACTCAAAAGATATTAAAGACAAACAATTAACGGTTGGTGGGATTTAGTATGGAAAAGGTTAGTTGTTTTCCATCATAGAAAAGTTGATTTTTAACCATCAGAACATATGATGAGCATAGCTTTATGATAGGCGGCCCACACTAGATTTTTTATGCAATTCATATTCATCTTGTTCACATACCCCAAAAGGGAAAAAAATTCAGTACCATGTTTCATTTCATTATCATTGTTTTTTCTTCTCCAAGTGTTCTAGTAACCCACCTTTGCCATTTTCATAGGGCATCTTCCTTCTTGTTTCTTCAATCAGTAAACCCACCAAAATCTTATTTTATTTCCTTTCCATTTATTAATTCATAATTATTTTATTTCCTTGTTCCATTCATTAATTCATAATTATGTTGGATGAATATAAAGAAAAAAATCTTGGCAATAATAACTTCCACTTTAAATCTCAGAGATAATTGACACTCATGTTTACAATTTGCTTCCTAAAAATTTAAAGAGTTTCCTCCAATTACAATTTTCTATGTAGCAGAATGATGGCATGAGTAGAAATATGGGTGACTTAATATGTTTATTTAAGAAAGGTTGTGGTAATTATTGTTACGTGATTTATCAGATCTGAAAATTTTCTACTTGTGGATTTCTAGATCTGAGCTTGTAGAAAGAAAAATTGGTGAAGATGAAGATTTCTTTGAAGAACACATGAAGATAAATATTTAACTTTTAATTAAAAAAGTATCTGAGCTAACATGTTCATATGAGTTTCAATGAATGAGTTCTTATATTTTAAACTGGTTTTATACCATATTGGTTTGAAAGAGGTAAAGTGTTTGAAGGATTGAGGTTTTTGAGGTCACTGGTCACATATTGAGAAGTGGGTTTAATTTTGGTAGTGACATGAAATAGAGGGAATAAAAGATAGTGTAAAATTAATCTAGTGTTGGAAGGAGTATGATAAGAGTGCGTTCTTTATTTAATCTAATGAGTAAAACTTACTTTCCCATGGTTGGAAACAACTCCCCTTTCCCATGCTAAATTCCACTGGACTATTTGGTTGTCCCTTATATTATGTTTGAAACTGAATAGTTGTTTCTTATGCACCTATGCTTTTCTGTTTCATTCCTATGCTTCAATATTGTCATGATCTATTTAATAGGCTCAACTTCAGAACCAAGAAAACTCCCAAAACCCAACAATATGTGAAATGAGTTTCTAATTTTGCTGACAAACTAATGCATCTCCAATTCCAATCCAAAGCTAAAGCAAGATTTAGGGGACTATTGTTTAATCTATGAGGTGTGTTTATTTACTATTCGTTTAATTTTTTCATATCCTCTGTGATTTCAAAATAGTGGATGATGCCACATGGTAATGAATTATATTGTTGAATGATAATAGTGTATATTGTCACTTGATATAATTTTCATAATCAGATAAGTATTGCAAACTAAAACCTTTAGAAACAATGTCATCTATAATCATTGGTTAAAAAAAATGTCATCTAATCTATTTATAAAACAAAGCACATCAATTTAAATATGTAACTAAGTTGAAAAATATTATAATTATACATTTTTTTACAAGGATATCAACCACTATGTTAATTGTTTACCTTTAATATATTTTGAGTCAAGTATAAGAAAATAAAATAAAATATTCAAGTTCGGGGGACATTTTGTACGTAAGTGCAAAACTTCATGAGATGTATTTGCAAAAGTGATGTTGACTAACAGGAGAATTTGACGGAAGAGATAAATAGATTAACGTTGTGAAATTTTAGAGAGGTAATTGAAGTTTTGTTAACGTTAAGAAGATAATTGACAAAACTTACAATTTCATAAAAAAATTGTCTTTTTACTCCTAACTATTCTTATTAATTGTGTTAAGACGTGTAGAATGAACTATGATACGTGGATTGAAAAAATTAACTACTACGTAGTACTTCTTTGGACTACATGTATTTTTTGTCTAAAAATAAAAAAAAGTTATTTAAGCCTAAAAAGTTACTAAAGCCGGTTTTAGTTATGAAAATCAAAATCATAAATAAAATAAAAATGACTAAAAGTGTCCTTCTAAAGATAAGGATGATAATGGGTACTCTTTAGACATGGTGTTAAAGTGTTCATTCTCGTATTTGCGTTTGTAAAAATGTTCATACCCGAGTCCGTATACTCATGGGCAACAACTTTAGTGTTTATACCCGTATCTATTACACGCACTTTAACTATTAAAAAACAGTAAAAAAACATCACAATTGAAATAAAACTATGATCTAAACTTTTTCAAATCAACTCATAAAATAGTACGAATCGTATTATTTAGCCTAAATGGCTTAATAACAGTTTTCGCCCCCTAACTTTCACGAAGTTACGATTTTGGTCCCCTAAGAAAAAAATTACAAAACCGCCGCATAAGTTTTGCAACTGTAGTAGTTTTGGCCCCCCAAGGCAAAAATAAAAATAAAAATAATAACACGTGACACCTCAATTAGGGTGCCACGTCAGCGTAGACCGAGTCAAAATTTGCCTTGGGGAGCAAAATTGTCATATGTGCAAAACTTAGGGGGCGGTTTTGTAGTTTTTTCTTCTTAGAGGGCCAAAATTACAACTTTGAAAAAGTTAGGGGG